>Ga0163150_10002039_pt1 | contig 32408 bp, 19 predicted proteins | sample OliLakLV19P2IB_FD_148628 | JGI IMG/M metagenome (GOLD analysis project Ga0163150, IMG submission 148628) | Freshwater microbial mat bacterial communities from Lake Vanda, McMurdo Dry Valleys, Antarctica - Oligotrophic Lake LV.19.P2.IB | ecosystem: Environmental > Aquatic > Freshwater > Lake >...
GTTCCGAATTGCGGGTTGGCAATGACATTGACCCAAGGTGCCGGAGTCGTCTGACCGGCGGCCAAAATCGTGATGTACTCGCGGCCGTCGCGACTGAAACCGCCCAGCCCGTTGAAGAATGCGAGATCGTGCGGTGGATGTTCTTCGGAAGGCGGCAATTCCACGCGGCGGCGCAGCGGCTGCAAATGCGGGATCGAGACCTCCGTTCGTCCGCGACGATCCGTCTGCTCCGCGAGCGATCCGGCGTCGTCGAGCAGGACGATTCGCGCCACGGTTTGCAGCAGCGATCGGTCTTCGTCCGACATCTGCTCGCCGCGGCGAATGAAGACACCGCCGGGCCGATCGACCAACGGCGCTTCCGGGCCGGCCGCGACAAGATCGTTGATCGCCTCCTGCAAGGTCTGCCGATACACCGAATCGTCTTCGTTCCAGATGACCAGGTCGACGGCGAGTCCCTTCAATCGCCAGTAAGCATGTGCTTGCACCGCCTGACGTACCAACGCGAGACGATCGTGGTCGCGAATGCGCACCAGCACAATTGGCAAGTCGCCCGAGATGCCATAGCCCCAAAGTCCCGACTGACCGCGCTGATTCCGGCTCAGGATGCTGGCCTTGGCCCGATGCAGCGACGAGCCATAGATGATCGAGCCAGCCAGGCGACCGTAGACTTGGGCGTCTGCTTCCGAGGCGCTCAGTTGTTGCAATACGATTTGGCTATGCGTCCAGGCCAGGTCGAAGACACGATCCGCCAGCGTAGGATCGCCGTACTTCTCGGTCAGCGCATTGATGCCGGCGCGCGACTCCGCGACGCCCGTGATGATGTCAATCCGCGCCGACTCGTTCGGTTGCAGCACGATCGTTTGGCGAATGCTGACAATGGGATCGAGTACGGGCCCGTCGGTGTTCGAAAGCGGTGCGTTGCTATCCAGCGCCGCCGGCGCAGCGAGCGTCCGATGCCGGCCGATAAACCGCAGACGATCGGTCTCGTAAGACGGCTCGCCGGTGGTCTCGCCTAGCACGGTCATCCTGTGTGTCATCCAGGGCGGCTGCTCTTCTGCCGAGCGAGGTCGTCGCGTGCAATAGATGGCTTGCTTATCGGGGACGAGTTCGGTTTGCACGAACAGGTTGCTGAAGGCCGGATGCGCGACGTCCTGGGCCTGGGTCGCGAGCACGACTTCGGCATAGCTGGTGACCTCCAACGTACGCGGAAAGTCCGAGCGGTTGGTCAGCGTCACGCGTCGCAGTTCGACATCATCCTCGGGCGACACGGCGATCTGGGTGTACGTCTCGATCTGCTCGTCGGTGCGACGGAACTCGGCCCGCGATTGCGTGAAGATCGCTTCATAGCTTTTGCCGGGCTTCCTGGTCGGCTGAAATGCGTTGGACCAGACCGAGCCGCCAGCGACATCGCGCACATAACAGAAACTTCCATAGTTGTCGCGAGTGGCGTCTTCGCGCCAACGTGTCACCGCCAGATCGCGCCAGCGGCTGTATCCGCCGCCCGCACTCGTCACCGCCACGTGGTATCGTCCGTTCGAGAGCAGATGAGCTTCCACGTTCGTGCTGCTGGGATTCGTAAAGACTCGCATGCCACCAGTTTCCGTGGCGGAAGCAAGTCGGGTCACGCCCGCTTCACTCGCATGTGGGAAGACCGGCGCGGTTGCCTTGGGCACTCGTTCTTGCAGCAGCAGATCCGCCGCGCGCAACATCGGAACGGCCAGGAAGCGCCGCTGCATGGGCTTGTCCAGCAGCACGTACGCCAGCGCGAGCAGGCTCATCCCTTCATGGTGCGCCATGAATTGCCGGACGGTGATGCTGGTGGCCTTCGGCGGCAGACGTGAGGGAGTGTAATCGACGGCTTCGTAGAAGCCATAGGCACCTTGCTGGCCATCGGCCGCCAGTCGTTCCAGATTGCGACAGGCCAGCTTGGGCTCGACCATCAGCGCGAGAGCCGTCGCATAGGGCGCGATCACCAGGTCGTCGGCAAGCCCTCGCTTCAGCCCGAGTCCCGGCACCCCGAACGCCTTGTACTGGTAGGTCTTGTGCTGGTCGAGCGTGTTGTACCCGGACTCCGAGATGCCCCACGGAACGCCACGCTGGCGTCCGTAGGCGATTTGTCGATGGACGATCGCGCGGTACGTGCGGTCCAGCAACGTGTGTTCGTGGTTCGGCATGACCAACAGCGGCATCAGGTACTCGAACATCGAGCCGCTCCAGCTTAACAGTGCCGGCACGCCACTCGCATCGGTCAGCAAACGCCCCAGCGCGAACCAATGCGATTGCCCGAAGTCATTCGCCGCGACCACGATGTAACTTACCAACCGCGCCTCCGAAGCCAGCAAGTCGTAGAAGCTGGCATCGAGCCGTCGCTCGTTAACGTTGTACCCCGTGGCAAACAAATCGCGAGTCGGGCTATACATCAAGCCGAAATCCATGTCAGCCAGTTCGCGGCATTGCAAGGCAACTTCGCCCAGCTCTTGGATGCGTGCGCTCGCCTGCCGCGACGACAGGGATATCGCAGCGCGGAGTTGCTCGAGCCATTCGCGTGCGGCGGCGGACGCTTCGTCCAGGGCGGCGTCGATCAGTGCAGATGTCGCCATCGGTGCGGCCGCGATTTCATGCAGTGTGGCGGAGGCGTCCCAACGCTCCAGTAGCTCGTGCAATTCTTTGAGCCGATCCACTTGCGCGGCCGTGCCGAGTGTCCACAGTCCCGCGGGTGCGGCGGGCAATTCAAGCCAAGCCGCCACATGCAGCAAGTCCGTTCGATGTTCGTAACAGGCCCGCTGGTAAGCTTTCGCCCACCACGCACAATCGACATCGCTGCTGGCGGTCGCGGCGAGCGCGGAGGCGGCAAGTTCCAAACGCAAAAGCAAGACGTTGGCGGCGGCTAACGACGTCGGAGGCCGGTCGAGAAGTTCGATCTGGCCTTCAATCGTGCGCAGCAGCCGCACATCGACGACCGAACGCTGCGTGCCGTGCGCGACGTCCAACAAGACGCGCAGCGTATCACACAAGCCGCCGAACAATCGCGGTGGCAAAAGACGCGCCTTGCTCAGTTCCTCGCATCCGCTGCCAAGTACCAGGAGATTGGCCGCGAGGTTGCCGCTATCTACCATGGAAACATAGCGAGGTTGCAGAGGTTCCAGTGAGCGCGTGTCGTACCAGTTGAAGAAATGGCCGCGAAAGCGTTCCATCCGCGCCAGCGTCGCAAATGTGCGTTGCGTCCGAGTCAGCAGCGTTGCTGCCGAACAGTAGCCGAAATCATACGCAGCCAAGTCTCCCAGCAAGCTCATCCCGATGTTGGTGGGACTGGTCCGCGGCGCGATCACCAAGTCGGGGTTTTGCTGAACATTGTCCGGGGGCAGCCAGTTGTCTTCTGCCGAAACGAACTCCTCGAAGTAGCGCCAAGTCTTGCGCGATAACTTCCCGAGAAAGTGATGCTGGTCCCGGGAAAGCTGCGGCGTGCGAGCTACCAGCGGCTGGCTGAGCCACCAGGCAACCCAGGGCGACGCAGTCCAGACAACAATCCAGGGCAACGCGAAGGGCAGTGAGTCGGCCTGGGTGACCACGAGCAGCAACAGGGCAACGAGGGCGAGCAGCGGTGCCACCAGCATGACGCGGAATGTGCCCAGCAGACTTCCCTCGCTGCCGCGTTCCGACTCGCTCGACGTCTTCCACTCCAGCATCCGGCGCTTCGTCCAACCCATGCGCACGATCGTCCGCAGGATCGCGTCGCCGCTAATCCAAGCCTCGTAAGGCAGGAACACCAGGGTCAAAATGTTTTGCGCGAGCGGCCGCACGGATGCCTGGAGAGTCGCGCGTAGATGCATGCGCAGCGGCAGGTCCGCCGGCTTGCGAAACATTTCCATCACGCCGGCCAACAGCGTCGGAAGCATCACGACAGTTGCGACAAACACGAGCGCCGCCGCGGCCATCGCCGGCGAGACAAAGCACGAAACAACAATGACGAAAACCATTGCCGACGGCATCACGCTGCGGCGCAAGTTGTCGAAGACCTTGCAGCGGGACAGTGCCGAGATCGGATTGCGGACGCGATTCCCGGTTCGGCCGCGCACCTTGTTAAACAACCACGACGCAATCTGCCAGTCGCCACGTATCCAACGATGCCGACGGGCGATATCGCCTTCATATTTCGCCGGGTGCTCTTCGATGAGCATGACATCGCTGAGCAACGCCGAACGACAGTAAGCGCCCTCAATCAAGTCATGACTGAGAATGGTGTTCTCCGGGAAATTGCCGCAGCAGCGCTCGAAGGAATCGACGTCGTAAATCCCTTTGCCGATGAACGAACCCTCGCCAAACAGATCTTGATACACGTCAGACACCACGCGTGTATAAGGATCGATACCCGCGTCGCCGGCATACAGCCTCGCGAAGCGTGACCGTTGCGAACTTGTCAGACTGGCGCCGACCCGTGGTTGCAAAATGGTATAGCCCTCGACAACGCGGCCAAGTGCTGCGTCAAAGACGGGGCGATTGAGCGGGTGCGCGAGTGTCCCCACCATCCAGCGTGCGGCGTCGCGGGGCAACTGGGTATCCGTATCAAGCGTGATGACGAACCGCACGTCTTGAAGTATTGCAGTTTCGCCCACGATGTCGGCGAAGCGATCCTGTGCGCCGCGCAACGTCGCATTCAGATCGGCGAGCTTGCCGCGTTTGCGCTCGTGGCCCATCCACACGCCTTCGGTGGAATTCCAGCGGCGGGCGCGGTGAAATAGATAAAAGACATCCTGTCGGGAACTCGCATACTTGCCATTCAATCGCGAGATTCCTTCGCGCGCCGCGGCGACGAGTTCTGCATCGCCCGGCAGCGTCTCGGTCGCGGCGTCGACGAAATCGGTCAGCAGGGCAAAGTGCAGACAGGGATCCCGATTGGCGAGATAGCGAACTTCGAGCCCGTCCAGCAAATGCTCGATCCCGGCTAAACTCGTGAGCATGGTGGGGACTGCCACCAAGGTCCGATGAGCGGGAGGAATCCCACTCTCGAAATCCATCCGCGGCAGCGATTGTGGACTGAGCAGTTGTGTCATCAGCCAATTCGCGATGCCCATGCCCAGGTTGGTGGCGCAGATCAACAACGGCAATCCCAACAGCAACAGTGCGGTCCAACCGACGCCGTGTTGCGAAGCCCATAATACAAACCAAACCGTCGCCAGTACCGTGACAAGTCCGATGATGGATAGGTAACACGTCAGCGGGATTTTCCGCCTAAGCTTGTCGAAGACGACCGCCCATGAACGACGCATCCGGACCAGACGCTCGAGTACCGGGCGTCCGCGATCGACCAGGAAGTAGCCGACGTGCGAGGCACGGCTATCCGGCAAATTCTGCGCGCAGTTCTCGGCCAATTGCACCGCTTTGCGCGCCACTTCGTACTCGGTCAAATGGCTGCGTCGTGAAATCCCTTCGACAGCATGCCGATAGCGATCGCGGGTCGCAAAATCCATTTCGGGATAGACGCCCGCCGGATCACCGGCCAGCGTCTGTTCGACAAGACTGTGTTGACCGACAAAAAGACGCCAGTCGCTCGAGTTCAAGAATCGCAAGCTGTTGATGCTGTTGCCGATCGAGACCTGATCGGCCGCCTGGGATTGTCCCTCGGCCCGGACGAGTTGCTCGGTCGTCAGTCCTTGATCCGCCAGCCGGTGTTCCAGCCAGTTATTGGCAAACGCGAAATTCGGGTTCTGGCCTTGCAGATGACGTGTCAGTTCGGCGAGGAAGGCACCAGACAGCGTTGGATCCTCGCGGGACATGTCGGCGAGCACCACGATCAGGTCCGTGGGTTTCTGCTCGACGACGCGAACCATCCGTTCCGCCCAGTTGCCTGCCAGGCTACGGTCGCGACGCGCGGCGGCGATCCGCACCGCAATGCGCCGCAAGTTTTCAATCAAGGCCAGCCGCAGCATCAAAGGCAAAGCCCATAACTCGCCCAACTTCAGCGGCTCGACCGATTGATACGAGGCGATGAAGCCATTCAGACTCGCAGTATCGACGCGTCCATCAACATGCGCGATCAACTCCAGGGCGATCCCGTACACTCGCGGGAAGCTGATCGCCGAGCCGGTCGCCAAACGCGGCAGTTCGCGGCTGTAGGAAGGAGGCAGCAGGCGGCGAATCGCCCGGATTTGCTCTTCGATGAGGTAGAAATTATCGAGCAACCATTCCGCAGCGGGTTCGATGCGGCGATTCTGTTCCGCGGCCTCGGTGACAAGATCGTAGGTCTCAATGAGCACGCGCTCGTTCTCGTCGAGTCGCGGCAGCAGCTTATCCGCCGCCTGGCCCGTGACCAATGAATGCGACGCGGCGACCACTTTGGCGTGCCGTTCAAGTTGATCGAGGCTGAACAGCTCGGCTCGTAGCGGCGGCTCGTCCGTGGCCACGGACAGCAATACTTTTCGATCGGCGGATGATCGCCAGGACAGCAGTCTCAGCAATTTCATAGAGACTTCCACCACGGTTTGACTTTCTGTGGTCCCATGCAAAACTCTTTAGGTGTTCGACTGCGATGATACCCGATTGTAACAGCGAGCTGCTTTGTCATATCACCGGTCACTTGGTGGCCGAAGGCCACTTGCACGGCGGTCGGGCCGTCATGAGCCGTTCGAGCGTCATGTCCCGCCGTTTTGAGCAGCATCGAAAAAATCACTTGGCTGGTTTTGTTCTCACTCATGGTATGACGTTCTTGTGCGATTTTCGGTTGCTTTCGGTTCGATATTGTTACTGGAACGTGATCAGCGGTTTGATCATGCCGTCTTCTTTGGTCTGCATCATGCGGAATGCTGTCTCGATGTCGTTGAACGAAAATCGGTGTGTTGTCAGTGCGAGGGGATCGACACGCCCCGTCTCGATCAGGCGCAGCAAGCGGCTCATCCGTTCGGAACCACCGGGGCACAACGCCGTGCGGATCGTCTTGTCGCTCATGCCTACGCCCCACGCCTCGCGCGGGATCGGCACGCTGTCGCCATCACCGTGGTAGCCCACGTTGGAGATCGTCCCGCCCGGGCGCGTCACGCTCACACACGCGGCGAAGGTTTGCGCCGTGCCCAGTGCCTCGATCGCCGAATCAACGCCCTTGCCGCCCGTGAGTTTCAGGATCGCCTCGACGGAGTCTTCCTTGGTGAAGTCCACGATCACGTCGCAGCCATACTTCTTTGCGAGCGCGATACGGTTAGGCATGGACTCGACTCCGATGACGAGCCCCGCACCGCAGAGTCGAGCTCCGACGGTCGCCATCATCCCCACAGGCCCTTGCGAGAACACGGCGACGCTGCCACCGATGGGAATGTTCGCAAACTCGGCGGCGACGAATCCGGTGCTGAGCATGTCGCAACAATAGGCGGCCTGCTCGTCCGAGAGTCCGTCGGGAATTGGCGCGAGATTGGCGATCGCGTTGTTGACGTGGAAGTACTCGGCGAAGCTGCCGTCTTTCAGATTGGCAAACTTCCATCCGCCGAGCATGCCGCCGCACTGGCTCGGATAGCCACGCTGGCAGTTGTCGCACGCGTAGCATGGCGTGATCGCGCTGACCGCCACTCGCTGACCAACGTGGAACAGGCCGCTCGCCGCCGCGACTTCGCCCAGTTCATGGATGACGCCGACTGCTTCGTGCCCGAGCGTCAGGCCCTGGCGATCGCCGATCGCGCCCGCCACGGTGTGAGTGTCCGAGGTGCAGATCAGCGCGGCGGTCGTACGAATGATGGCGTCGTTCGGCCCAGGGCGTGGGATTGGCTTCTCCATCACGCCGACTTTGCCGATACCGTGCATCACAAAACACTTCATCATCTCAGACATGCGCGGCTCCTGGATTTCGGGATGCGAATCGCTGGATCACCTTGACCAACTCGACTACAACCACGGGAAGCAACGAACAGCCCGTGATCACACCCCAATCCGCGAGTGATGGCGGGGCCGTGTGAAGCACCTTCTGCAACAGCGGCACGTAGACCGCTGCGGCTTGGAGCATCAGGCACATCGCCACGGCGGCCCAGAGCCAACCGTTCGTGAACAGTCGCGCGGTGAATGCCGACCGTCGCTGAGAGCGCGCGTTGAAGGCGTGAAAGACCTGGGCCAAAGCCAGCGTCATGAACGCCATCGTGGTCGCGGCGCGCAAGCCGTCGCCCTCCGCCCCGTGCCAGTGCATGCCGATGCCGAACGCGAGCAGCGTGACTCCCGTCAGTAGCAGTCCTTGCCAGACAATCAGACCGACGAACCGCGGCGTGAGCAGCGACTCCTGCGGGTCGCGCGGCTGGCGTTTCATTACGTCCGGCGCGGACGGCTCCAGCGCGAGAGCAAAGGCGGGGAAAATGTCGGTGATCAGGTTGAGCCACAAAATCTGGAGCGCCACCAGCGGCAGCGGCCAGCCGATCATGAGGGCCAGAAAAACCGTCATGATTTCGGAAAAGTTGCACGACAGCAGGTAATGCAGAAACCGCAGAATGTTCCCGTAGATGATCCGCCCCTGCTCGACGGCACCGACAATGCTGGCGAAGTTATCGTCGGTGATGACCATGTCGGCGTTCTCTTTGGCGACCTCGGTCCCCTTGATCCCCATCGCAATGCCGATATCTGCCTTCTTCAGCGCCGGAGCGTCGTTCACGCCATCGCCCGTCATAGCGACGATCTGTCCCTGTTGCTGAAGCGCCTCGACAATCTGCAGCTTGTGTTCGGGCGAGACGCGGGCGAAAACGGCCGTGTCGGCGACGGCCAGTTTCCAGCCGGCGGCGTCGAGGTCGATCAACTCGCGACCGTGGACGGTGCGTAACGGCCGCTCCTCCAGATCGCGGTCGATGCCCAGTTGCCGAGCGATCTCGGCGGCCGTCGCCTGTTGGTCGCCGGTGATCATCACGGTCCGAATCCCGGCCGTGCGACAAGTGGCGATGGCGGACTTGGCTTCGTCGCGCAGCGGGTCAATCATGCCGACCAGCCCCACGAAAATCAGCTCCCGCGCGAAATCTTCTTCGCTGTAGCCCTCTGGCAAGTCGCGATAGCCCAAGCCCAGCACGCGCAGCGCTGCGCCAGCCAATTCCTCGTTCGTCTGCTCCCACAGTTTGCGTTCTTCCGGCGTGAGCGGCGTGACTCCGGCGGCCCGAACCAGAGCCGTGCTGGCCGCGAGCATCGTCCCTGGCGAGCCTTTCACGAACGCAATCGTCCCACCTTGTGGAGTCCGATGGACGGTGACCATCCGCTTGCTGACGCTGTCGAACGGCACCTCGCTGACGCGCGCGAACTCTTCGGACATCGCGGTGAGTTTCATCCCGGCCTTCTCCGCCACGACGATCAAAGCCGCCTCAGTGGGATCGCCGAGCACCGTGTCAACGCCGTCTCTGCGATCGACTTTGGCATCGTTGCACAAGGCCCCGATCCGTATTGCCAACGCGAGTCGTTCGTCGGAGAGCGGCTCTAATTGCTGATCGCCAATCTGGAACTTGCCGACCGGCTCGTAGCCCGCGCCGGTTACATCCACACGACTTTGGTCCAACGCATAGACGCAGACAGTCATTTCATTTTTGGTCAGCGTCCCGGTCTTATCGGTGCAGATCACGGTGACCGCGCCGAGCGTCTCAACAGCCGGAAGCCGCCGCACGAGCGCGCGCATGCGCGCCATGCGCTGCATCCCCAGCGCCAGCGTCATCGTGGTCACGGCGGGCAACCCCTCGGGGACGGCGGCAATGGCCAGCGAGAGTCCGATCTCCAGCATGTGCCAGAAGTCGGTCGTGCCGCGCAGCCAGCCCGCCCCAACGATGACGGCGCACAATGCCAACACGATCACGATGAGCAAGCGACCGAGCCGAGCCAGCTTTTGTTCCAGCGGCGTGGCGCGCGTGACCGCCTCGTCGATCAGGATGCCGATCTTGCCCACTTCGGTTTGCGCGCCGGTGGCCGTCACCAGCAACCGGCCGCGTCCGTCCGTGATGGTCGTTCCCAGGAAGGCCATATTGAGGAGATCGCCGAGCGACGCGTCTTTGTCGTCCAGCACATCGGACGTCTTGGTGACCGCCAGCGATTCGCCCGTCAGCGCCGACTCCTCAATTTGCAGCCGCGCGCTCTCGACGATCCGACCATCGGCGGGCACCCGCGCCCCGCCGGCGAGGACCACCAAATCGCCTGGCACGAGCTCTGCCGCCGGGATCTCGTTCTCGGCCCCGTCCCGCATCACATGCGCCATGCTCACCGCCTGTTTTTGCAGAGCGGACAACGCTCGCTGCGCCTTCCATTCAGTGAAGAAGCCGATGGCCGCGTTGAGGACGATGACCACCAGAATCGCGGCCGCCTCGATGTTCTCTCCCAGGGTAAACGCGATCGCTGTGGCCGCCACCAGCAAGGCGACGATGAGGCTGCGGAACTGCGCCAACAAGATGCTCAGCGCCGAACGCTCCCGCGCCTGCGACAACGAGTTGGGGCCGTACTGCGCGAGTCTGCGAGTAACCTCCGCCTGACTCAGACCGCGCTCGCCATCCGTCTGCAGCGCCTTGATGGCCTCTGCGATCGGCAGCATGTGCCACGTCGCCGATGCGACGGAAATTTCGCTGCGCTCCGGCGCGCCGGTAATGCACGTGGCGTTTTCCAATTGTATTTTCACACCCTGTGTCCGTGACTACTCAAATGATCCCGGCGAAGAGCGGGCGGTGACCGTGGGAATCCATCACGTTCCATGTGGGCGATCCACAATCATCGACCGTATGCCAAATAATACTCCGAGAAAGACAAGTGCCAGAATGCTCCATATGACAACTTCGAGCGGCCACAAGTTATGCGAGGTCGGATCGGCTTGGGTATCGACAACGATTCGGACAAGGAGGAAGCTCACAATCAACAATGGAAGAAGTGCGACCAATCTCCAGAGGCCCCTCCATTTCACGAGAGCGAACACCTCTGCCGCAAGAAAGCCTGCAAAAACTGCGCAAATCAAGAGCATGAAGGTGTCAAGCATTGTCTTTCACCTCTGTTTTTCTATTGCGAAAAGAACGTGACCGGGAACCTGATCCTGCGATCTCGCGCTAGGCCTTCCTGGCTCCGACGACGAGCAGTGCGACCCCGCCGGCAATTGCCAATCCACCCAGGATCGGCGGTACGGGCCACGTCTTGTCGGACACCGCGGTGGCTGTAATAGGGCCCACATCGACCACGACATCGCGGCTCGTGTATGGGATACCCTTATAGAACAGCGCGACTGCTCCCGCCACGATCAGAACGACACCGACGATTACCAGGGTTTTGTTGCGCATAGTAGCAAATTCCTTTATTGTTCGAATGGTCATAAACTTCCGGTTTTCCGGTGGCCCTGCCGCCGTGTTTCAAATCTTCTCTGGTATTCAAATCTTCACTGGTACACGGTTGTTTCCAAATTGTTTTTTGGAAGGACGCCTTCGGCAACGTTGCGCGCCTGGTGTTCTCTCAAGTCGGAGCATGTTCGCTGACCCAAGTCATGCTTTTGTTCCTGTTTGTCGAAGGTTTGTTAACGGCGAATTCAAGTTGCGCTTTGGTGTACCCGGGCCAGGTACGCCTTGATGCGACGCGCGTTGGTGCCGACGTCGCTTTTGCCCACGCGAGAGACGGAGCGCACGTCGATGCGGCTGCCAGCCTGTGAAGGTGTGATTCGCACGACGACATCATCCTTGAAACCGAACCAGCGTGTCGTGTCGGTCGCTTCAATCCGCAGCGACGTGGGATCAGAAGCCACAATCTCCCATCCCATGTCCCTGGCCGCTTGCAGTGCCCCTGGAAAAGCCGCAGCGGGCGGACGGGTTACCGAGCCAGGTTTGAGATCCGGATACCCGTCTTTCTGTTGCTTGGCGAGTTCCGGCCCACCATATTCGGCGGAGTTCTCAGCGCCGGCACGCAGCGGCAGGACAGCTACGAATAACGGCGGATTCCCGGTGTCGGTTGTGATGTCGTGAATGTACGGAACGCTCGCCAGGTTGCGTTTCCACTTCAGCGTCAAACCGAGAACACAACCTCCAATCACGAGTCCGACGATCGCGGGAATCGTTCCGTGTGGGAACACCTGCGCTTGCCAGAGCCCCAAGCCGGCGAGACTGACCACCAAGCCCGCCACGCTGAGATAGCCGGCGTATTTCACCAGGCTGATCCCCGTCTTGAATCCCCAACATCCCAAACGATAGCCCGGCCCGGCGGCAACGAGAGCAAGCAGCCCAATCACCGACACGCATAATCCCAGGCAGCTTACGTAGTTCATCACTGTCTTCTTTTATTTCGAGACCTGATAACACTCGGATCTTTTTCCTGTTGAATTGTAGTCCCTTCCAGATGCACTCCCCATCGAGCGCGCCCTGTTACCGGGATGGCGGATTCCGCCAATCTCCGGGAACTGGACACGAACAGCCTGCACAACCTTTGATTGAACATGCTTACCGCTGCCTGGATGCATCTGCGGCTACACGAGCTCGTTCCAACGGTCAGTTTCCATGGACGAATCCGCCATGCTGCTTTCGGCGTTTACTCGATGCCAGGCAACATCGACTTGCTGGGAATCGCTGGCGCGCTATTGGGCGGGTTCCTTTACTCGCTCATTCAGGGTGCGTCGGTAGAACCTTTCTCACTGGCCCGACAAAACTGGTACGGATGGATCGTTGCGATACTGGGCGCGATGGCACTGGTTTGGATGTATCCCCTCGCCTATCCCAGAAAATGGTGGAATTAGAACATCTGCGGCTATGACAACCGCGGGTATTGCTACCCAATTGGCTGGTTCACAGGCGCCTGTTTTGCTTCGCCGGCATTTTAACGGTTACGACTGGACAGGGAGCATTGGCCATCACGTTTTGGGCAACGCTTCCGACGACTACTCGGGCCAGTCCCGTTTTTCCATGTGTTCCCATTACGATCAAGTCGATTGATCGCTTCCTGGCGAAATCAACGATGACTTCAGCTGGCTTGCCGCGCCGGGAAACGTGTTCGAATTCGATGCACGTAAGTAACGCATGTGATTCTATTACCGGTTTCAGGGCGCGCTCGATGACTGTAAAAGATAGCGATCCAAAGTTCGCCATCTTTTGCAAATCAAACAAAATACTGCTCTGCGCGCCGCACTTTTGGACCGCCCCTTATAGCCCGCCAAACGCCGCACTTTTCGACCGCCGTCAACACTTGATGACTGGTAATTGCGGGTTCTGACGGAGGCGCAAGAAAAGGCACTGCGACCGAAAGTTCGGCCGCAGTGCAAATGGCACAATCCTGATGCATTTCAAGGGATGAAACCAACTTCACTAGCGGTCAATTGAACTGGCTTTGACCGAAGGAACCGTATTTCCGGATTCCGCTACTGAAACCCGGTGTTGCTTCAGCTTTGTTAATTGATCTTTGGTCAAGATCTTTTCAACGGCCTCGATGGATTTGCTTTCCTGCATGACCAGTTCGTTGCGGAGCTGGTGAATTTCATGCCATGCCTTATTCAGCTTGACGTGATAAGGCCGACAAGCAGAAATGCATTTGGCCTGCTCGGCACTGTTCATCCCGATCGCAACCAAAACCTCGTTCATCGGAACAATGATCACGTCCTGAACAAAACATTCCGAAGGAGAGATCGAAGCCGACTGGTTGGACTTCGCCGGGATTCCACCGGTTTGTTTTTCCTCTGTCCTTTTCGATCCAATGTCCTTGCTCGACCCGGCTTTGTCCGTGCGATCGGAGGTTTCCAAAGCATTGTGAGGCGTGGCGGAGGTATACGTCCCGGCGGAAATTTTTGTTTGCTGGGATTTGCGTCCGGTAGTAAACTTCTGCAGTTGCGGTTCGGTCATCCGATCCTGCATCGCGGCGAACATTTCCGCTTCGACAGCAATGGCAGACATCTGGGCCTGGTTGAACTTCTGCCAGGTATCTTTCTGAGTGGCTTCACCTTTCAGATACACGTCACGGACTTTGCCCTGTTGTTCTTCGGTCAAGCCGACGGTCGCCGTCAAATCTGCGAGGCATTTTTGAGAGTGATCAGAAAGTTCTGGTTTTTGCGTTTCTTTTTGAACGATCGCTGATTACGATTTGGTTTGCTGTGCACACAGATTGGATGTCAACATCGTCGTGCCCATGGCACACGTGAGACACAGCAGCCCGAGGGATTTAATTCTCATCATTTTATTCCTGAAAAGTTTGTTGTTGCGCCAAAACGAATTCAGGCTGATACCCGTTAGATTTTCGTTCCGGCGATATGACTGGCGGGTGGCAGCTGGAGTTTTGCTCCCGGCAGCCACTCGAGACGTTTTGGTTTTGTCGTTTTCGCATGCGGTCACGCAAACGGGCGTGCCCACTTTCAAATCTTCGAGCTTGCTGACCTTTCCGTCACAGGTTACTTTGGCATCCTTGGCCAGAGTGAGGTGATGCTCCTTGCCATCACAGCAAGTCGAGGTAATTTTGTTGGCGGTCACGTTTTTGGGTTGTGGTTCGCCATAAATTCAATTGAAATTCAAGCCAGTTTTCTTCCAGCCTGCGATTCAGGGCAATGCGATAGGCGATATCCGTGAATTCTGCTGCCAAAAGAGTCACATTGAGCTGGCTGACAGTTCGGGCACTGCGTATCCAGCGTTTTGTTTTCTTGTGTTTTGCGTCCATGTTTTCCCCGATTCGGTGATGTCCCACTTCCGCTCCGCCCTGGAGTTCCTTATTGCCGGAGCCATCGAACGTGAATATCTGAACAAGGTTACCGGTAGCAATCGCCTGAAACTGGGCATAGTTCAAAGGTTCAAATTCAGTATTCGCTTCAGGGACTCCAGTCCAAATGCAAAGCTTTCGCGCTTTGAATACGTTGTCATGGTATGCCCGCGAAATCTAAAACAAATCGCTACTTCAACCAAACCACCGTACAGGGTTTGGTGACACTTCGGCTGCATCTTGTTCTCATTCTGCGTCATGACCGTTATCGTTCGGCCACAGATTTTGATCATTGGATCGAGTTCGTGTGGCTGCGGATTCAGGGTGTGAATTCCTGGTCGGTGGTTGTGCAGGATGTTTGGTCTCGATCGCAGGGATTGGCGGGATCCGCCATACCGGTATCAGGGCACGCTCGATGGGGAGATCTTCCGACGGGAAATACAATCGTCGGCAAGGACATCACACCGATGAACATCTCGTCGGATATTACAACACTGCCGATCGCATGTCCGGTGTTTCAACACTACCCAATGAAAAGGAGACAGCACATGAACAACAACAAACTCAACTCCACAATGGACCGAAGATTGGCGTTGAGTGCCTTGGTCGGGCTCGCCGTCGCCGGCCTCGTTCTGTGGCAGGTTTCCAGCGCAAACGCGCAGGACAAGCTTCCCACCAAGAGCGTCACCAACACGAATGAGGAGAGTCTCTACGAACGGCTTGGCGGCGTCTTCGCCATCGCGGCGGTGGTTGACCACTTTAGCGACGCGGTCGTAAAGAACCCGATCGTTGGGAAAGAGTCGCAGAACCCAGCGCTCCGGGAGTGGCACACGAAGAACCTGGACCGGCTGCCAGGCCTCAAGTTCATGCGAACTCTGTGGGCCTGCGAGGTCTCGGGCGGGCCGTTCAAGTTCTCGCCAACAAAGCCGGGGAAAACTGAGCTGGGTCTTGAGGAGGCGCACCGTGACCTCAAGATCTCGCCAGAAGAATTCGACGAGGTTGTGGCGGAGCTTGGGCGCACCCTTGACTTCGTCAAGGTCCCTGCGCGCGAGAAGGGAGAAGTCCTCGCCGCCTTCGCGGCGCACAAGAACGAGGTAACGGCTGGCTACAAGGCGAAGTGATTATCCGGCAGGTGTGCTTCCGTTTCGGTGTGGATGGACTCTTGAAGAAGCGACCGACGTCATTCGAATTTGCATACAATGACTCCGTTAATGAGCACGACTCCGACCTTGATTATCTGAATTTTGGCGACTTCGGCATCCCTGTCTGACTTTGTTCAACGATTATTGGAACGCTGCGATTCCAGGGAATTCGCCGAGTCTGTAATTGGGGGGACATCCACCGGAGCCATTCAGTTTAGAGCTGCTTGCATGAGACTGGCATAGCGGATTCAACCATTCGCTTGTCGAGGGCGTTCTGTGTCGACCCGTTACTTGATATAATCAAAGTTGTCGGGAAAGCTGAGAGCTTCACCCAGCTAACCGTCCGATCGCATGTCGCGAGCAACGCAAAGCCTTCCGATCGACGTGCTCGCTTCAACTTTTCAAGCATTTTCGGGTGAAGCTACTTGATCGGATTTGGGATGGCGACAAAGCTGAATTCGCAACCGGTAAAATCTGTGGAATCTGCGTTGTTTCCGATCGTCGGGGTTGTCGCGTCGGCGGGTGGCCTGGATGCATTCAAGCAATTTCTTGCCGCAGTTCCCGTCGACTGCAAAATGGCATTCGTCATGGTTCCTCATCTGGATCCAAAGCACGAAAGTCAGATGGTCGCGTTGCTGTCCAAGGTCACTTCGCTTCCTGTCGTCCAGGCAAATCAGGGGATGGTCGCTGAGGCAAATCACGTCTACGTGATCCCGTCCAGGAACTTTTTGGCCATTGTCGACGGAGTGCTTCAACTGAGTGAACCGCCGACACCTCAAGGGCGCGAGACCGCGATCGATTTCTTTTTGCGATCCCTGGCGAAAGATCAGGGCGAACGCTCGATCGGCATTGTGTTGTCAGGAACCGGAAGCCACGGCACGTTGGGAATTCGCGATATCAAGCTCGCCGGTGGAATGGCCATCGCCCAGCAACCAACAACCGCCGAGTTCGACACGATGCCTTCAAGCATTATTGATGAAGGACTGGCCGACTATGTCTTGCCGCCCGCAGAGATTCCCGCGACGCTCATGCAGTACATGCGACAACCGTATGTCGACCCTGCCCAGCCAGAAGTAACCGAAGCATGGGCCGAAGACGAGCAACTGAAAGCTATTCTCGTACAACTCCGTAGGCACTCTCGATACGATTTTGGCAGTTACCGCAAGAACATGATATTGCGGCGGATTCAGCGCAGAATGGGACTGCATTACCTGGAGCGTTTGGAACAGTACGTCGAGCGTCTTTCGGAAGATTCCAGGGAGGCCATGGCGTTATACAGGGATCTGTTGATTAGCGTGACCGCTTTCTTCCGGGACCCTGACGCCTATCAAGCTCTATCAAGCAAATTGCTTCCGGAACTTTCCTCTCGCGATGCTGACCGTTACCCGTTTCGCGTTTGGGTGTCCGGATGCGCAACGGGTGAAGAAGCCTATTCACTCGCCATGCTTTTGATCGAATGTCTCGACGAGCGGAGCGAGGTAGTGGACGAGGCAACGAGTCCGCACGCAAATGGACTCGTAGCCTCGTCCACTACACCGTCCATTCAGATATTTGCCAGCGACGTTGATGAAACTGCAATCGCCGTCGCTCGCGCCGGAGTTTATCCGTCGAGCATTTCGAGCGATGTCTCACCAGAGCGGTTAAAACGGTTTTTTGTCAAAAAGGATAGCGCACACTATCAAATCGGCAAGCAATTGCGTGACTCGGTCGTCTTTTCTCGCCAGAATGTAATCAGCGACGCGCCGTTTTCCAAACTTGACTTGATTTCCTGTCGCAATGTGTTGATCTATCTGGAGCCTGAGATGCAACAGAAGATCATCGGGATTTTTCATTTTGCGCTTTTGGATCATGGCGTCTTGATGCTGGGGCCGTCTGAATCGCTTGCCCGCGCTGATGACCACTTCGAACCGATCTCCAAGAAATGGCGAATCTTTCAAAAGGTTGTTTCGAGTCGGCGCAGCAGAATATCGATCCCTCTCATCGCAACAAACGGTCCTCAACGAACAAATTCGATTCAGCCACTTTCGACCCTTCCACGCAATCGATACAAGGAACTCGTCGAAAAAACCCTTATCAGCCAATACTCGCCTGCGACAGCGTTGATCAATCGTCGCTACGAGGTTCTGCATGTTTCCGGTCCACTTGTCGATTACATGGAGTTCCCGCCGGGAGAGCCCAGCCAGAATCTATTGGCTATGTCTCGCCCCGGGTTGCGGAGCAAACTGCGGTTTGCCTGTCAAAAATCACTCGCGGACGGGAGCGACACTGAAATCGAAGCTCGAGTGAAACGCGGCGACGATTCCGTGGACTGCGGTATCCACGTGCGCGTCTTGAAAAAGCGACTGGATGCGGAGACGTTACTGCTAATAAGTTTTAAAGATATGCCTCGCCTCGCCTCGCCTGATGGTAAAGCCATCCTGGCCGTGGAAGCTGATGCCAATGGTTCATCCCTGGTCCATCAACTCGAAAGGGAAATCAAGGCGAACGGCGAAGAATTGGGAGGCGTGATCGATGAATTGGAGGGTGCCAATGAAGACCTGAAAACATCCAATGAAGAGATCATGTCGATGAACGAAGAACTTCAATCGGCAAATGAAGAACTGGAGACGTCGAAAGAGGAATTGCAATCGCTAAATGAGGAACTCAGTACTGTGAACCTCGAGTTGCTGGATAAGGTGTCGGAACTCGATGTCGCCAACAATGACATTCTGAGTCTGATCGCGAGCACGGAGATTGCGACTTTGTTTCTGGATGGCGACTTGTTGATTCAGAGATTCACGCCTCCAGCCGTTGAACTGTTAAACTTGCGGTCCAGCGATATTGGGCGTCCTATCAGCGATATCACGACGCGATTCACCGATGATTTCCTGCTGGATGATTGTCGCAAGGTGATTGACGAATCGGCGCCGATTCAAAGTGAAATTAAGGGCCAGAATTCGCGCCTGTACCTCAGGCGAATACTGCCCTACCGGTCACCTGGCGATCAAATTGTTGGGGTTGTCATCACTTTCGTTGACCTCACCGACCGGCTCTTGCTGGAAAAATCGCTGAAGGAAAGCAAGGAACATCTGGAAGCAATCGTCGACTCTGCAGCAGACGCAATCCTGACAGTCGACGACCGGGGAATCATCGCCAGTCTCAATCCTGCGACGGAGAGTTTGTTTGGTTATTCCCGCGATGACCTTCTCGGCAAATCCGTTTTGCCATTGATCACCTCTCCCGATGGCTATGGTCCGATTGTACCGGCAATTCTACAGTTCCCATTGTCGGAAATCCGGACGAGTAATTACCAGGAGCGTGCGGCATTTCGCAAGGACGGCACAACTTTTGAAGCCGAATTGGTGGCAAGTCGCGTCGACCACTTGTCTCTCTTTACTGTCGTTATTCGCGATGTGTCACAGCGGAAAGCACTGCAGTCAAAAATCCTGGAGATAGCCACCGACGAGCAGCGCCGAATTGGGCAAGAATTACATGACGGGACCCAGCAGGAGATCACAGGATTATCGTTAATCGCAGGGACCATCGAAGACTTCTTTGAACAAAGGGTTAACCCAATAAATGGCGATAGTCAAACATTGACGCTCCAGCACGAAGAACTCTCGCGACTGATGACAAGTGCATCGAAGCTCGTGCAGGGATTGAAGCAGGCGAACAAGAATGTTCAGTCGTTGTCGCATGGAATCATGCCGGTACAAATTGACGCCGAGGGATTGCAGTCGGCGCTGACCGAACTTGCCAATGCAACGACCGTTGAGGATAAGGTCGCTTGCCACTTCGTCCACACTGGTGCATTGGCGATTAAAAGCAATACTGTTGCCACGCACCTCTACAGAATCGCTCAAGAGGCAGTTACCAATGCTCTGCGGCACGGCGAGGCGCGAGAAATTCGCGTCTCACTATCTGCTGACCAGCACCAGATTCAATTGGAAGTCAGTGACGACGGAATCGGTGTGAATGCAGCCGCCAGCAAGAGGAATGGCAAGCTGAATCACGGGGCGGGTTTACAAATCATGGAATATCGTGCCAGCGTCATTAGCGGTGTACTGTCTGTTTTGGCTGGGAACAACAACGGAACCACCGTACGATGCACGATACCAAGCAAAAGAAATTAACATGAACAGCACAAACTCAAAGACGCGAATGGTGGTCGTTGATGATCATCCGGTGATGCGAGATGGCTTAACGATGCGGATTACAGCCCAGACGGGCTGGGAGGTCTGCGGAGTCGCATCGACGGAAGACGAGGGTTATTCGGTCATCGAAGAGCAATGTCCCGATTTGGTTCTGGTCGACATTTCGCTCAAGTCCGGCAACGGCATCGAATTGATCAAGCGGGTTCGGTCCCGATTTCCGCTAGTCAAGTTCCTTGCCATCTCGGCCTATAAAGAGTCGCTTTATGCCGAACGTGCGTTGCGGGCTGGAGCGTTGGGCTATTTGAACAAGCAGGAGACGAACGAAAAGTTGATCGAAGCGATCCACACGGTTCTCAGGAACGAGCGATTTCTGAGCGAAGAGTTAAAAACGAAACTGGTGTCGTCCGCGCTGGGCAACACGCAGGTGAAACAAGATCCTCTCGATCGCCTCAGTGATCGCGAGAAAGAAATCTTCCGCTTGATCGGCGAAGGGCTGACGACCGGAGCAATTGCAGAGCGACTCTTCCTGAGTACTCACACCATCGACACGCACCGTGAACACATCAAGCGAAAATTGAACGTTCGGACTGCGAACGAGCTAAGCCGAATGGCGTTTCATGCGATGCTCGAAAACACCTGAGTGTTGCCATTAAACGATTTTTGGCAGAATCATTGAATCCGCCATGCCAAAACGGTTGATTACCCGATTTGCCAACTCAAGTTCGTCGTCCAAAATCGTCGGAGTATCGCGATCACGGAGTATGGCAAAATTTCTCACTTTTCACTCGCAGGAAAAATAGGCGTTGACAATCAGCTTTGGACCAAGGGTAAGCGAGAATTGCAAATCCGCGAATATGGAACAATCAATGGCCAGGGACGTGCTTTTGACGGAAGAAAGGCTTGCAATTCTCGGACACGAGATGCGAAACCCGCTTAGCGCATTGAGTTACGCTTTGCAAGCCTGGCCATCCGCAATGGATGATTCCCAGTTAGTGGAAAAATTGCTGCAAATCATGCGGCGGCAGGTCTCGCAATTGACCCGGTTGAGCGATGACTTGCTGGACACGGGGAGGATTGCACGCGGCAAGCTTTCAATCAGGCAAGCGGCGGTGGATATCAGCAAAGTTATTCGCCATGCCTGCGAGGAGGTCCAGCCGCTGGTCGATCGATGTGGTCACACGCTAACGGTCAAACTGGATGACCTGCCAATCGCACTGCTTGGTGATGAATCCAGGCTCATACAGGTTTTTGCCAATTTGATTCAGAATGCTGCCAAGTTCACGAATCGCAATGGCAATCTGCATGTCGTGCTTGAGCAGGAAAACGACGAGGCTGTTATCCGGGTTCGCGACAACGGACGCGGGATCAGCGCCGATGTGTTGCCAGGCATTTTTCTTGCAAATACTCCCTCCAGGAAAAGTCCCGTCGCCGACTGCGACGGTCTGGGACTCGGACTTCGTCTGGCCAAATCGATCGTGAAACTCCACGGTGGAACGATCGAAGCGTTCAGCGCGGGTTTGGGACACGGCAGCACGTTTGTGGTGAGATTGCCGCGACTTGCCGACATGTCCACTGGCAAAACTCTGGTTTCTTCCCAACCTTCCGTTCCAGGTCAAAACGGTGGCCAGCACTTTCCGCAATATCGAATCGTCGTCGTGGACGACGACCGGTCGATGAGATTCCTTATGTCACAAATGTTGAAAAAGATTGATCAGTCCGTCGCGGTTGCAGACAACGGTGACACAGCAATCCAAATGATACTGCAAGACCGGCCACATGTAGTTTTTCTCGATTTGCAGATGCACGGCATCAGTGGTTTCGACGTCGCACGCAAAATTCGCAGCCACGTCGAATTGGACAGACTGGTATTGATTGCACTTACTGGCAACGCCGATGCAGCAAGTAGAGACCTTGCTGCCGAATCAGGATTTGATCAGTACCTGGTTAAACCTGTGAGTATTGAAGTGCTTGCTGAAACACTTCTCCGCGTCGCGGTGACACCGCCGGTACGAAATTCCGCCTCGCCGGATTCAAGTATGTCGTTGTCGATGAACGGGTCAGAATCCTGAATGGTAAACGCTTTGATGGCAAGCCAGGGTTAAGCATGCCAGGTTCGAATCTACCCATCCTGTATTCACCTGACGCGGAAACGATTCCGGTTGATGAATCAAAGGATATTGAATGCGTGGTAGAGTCGGTCAGGACATTGTTGGCCAGAGATCGTGCTGGGAATGGTGAGATTCGGGCTGACGTTCATGTAAAAACTCACGGGTTCGCCCACGGCGAATTCGCGGTACTTCCCGGACTCCCGGAAGAGTTGGCCCAGGGGCTTTTTTGCAGTCCAAAATCGTTTGCTGCAATCGTCCGCTTTTCGAACTCCGCCAACAGACCAATGCCTGACATTGTGCCCGACGGTCGCGGGCTGTCGATTAAGGTGCTGGATGTCGATGGGGAATTGTTCCCGACAGAAAGTGGGCAATCGAATGCACAGGATTTCGTTTTCATCAACCATCCTGTTTTCTTTGCAGCGAACGCCAAAGATTTTTTGCGTTTGGAAAAGGTGCTTGAAGAAACGGAGAAGAACCCTCTGGCCGCGACCCGCGCTTTGACGGGTGAAGACTGGAATCCGTTTCACTGGCATTGGAACGAGATGTTGAAGGTCGCCGGAATTGTGGGCAAAGTGCCGACCCATCCGGCCAGCTACACCTACTACAGCATGTCGCCGTTTCGTTTCGGAAAATACATAGCGAAGTTTCGTGTCGAACCGGTTAACCAAAATCACGAATCATGGCTGAAAACGCTATTGCGATTTGGAACCAGTTCCGACGCCATGCGACTGGCCCTCGAAGAGACGCTCGTTGCCGAATCAATACAGTTCGATTTTCAAGTTCAACTTCGAACGTCAGCCGAAATAATGCCGGTCGAAGATCCCACTGTTCGGTGGCCCGAAAGTGAGTCGCCGTTTCGAACTGTCGCCCGGCTGGCGTTGCCGATTCAGGATATCACCGGGTATTCCGGGCGGTCTGAATTCAGAAATCTGGCATTCAACGTTTGGCATTCGATGCTGGCCCACCAGCCGTTAGGTGGTATCAATCGTGTCCGTCGTGAAGTCTATCCCGTGTCAGCCGCCTGGCGTCGGCAGAAAGCGGAATGAAACCAGGCGGCGATATGGATCAACTCCACGTCGAAAACTGCTGCCACCGGTGTCAAATTCATGAACCGTGGCGGTTTCATTGTTTGACCGTGGGCAAGATCAGAATTTCATCGTCATGGCTGGCGACGATATCGCGGATCGCCTGCTCCATGTTTTGCAACGCCTTTGCAGGAGCCTCCCGGATTCTGGCTTCTGCTGTTTTGCGGATGAACCAATTGGCTCTGGTTTGAATGGTCAAGTCCAATCGGGATTGAAACTCTGCATTCCCATTCGAATCAGGGGTCAATACGAGGTTGGAAGTGTAGGCACGGATAGAATTGGACGGCTCCCCCAGAGTATTTGTCGATTCCAGTCGCTCAGGCTGCACCTCGATTTTCTGATCAAGCGTCAATTCCTGTTTTCCCAGCCAGGGATCATCGCTGAGCACCGTCAGCTTGCCCTGGCCGGACAGGTTCCAGTTCCGGTCCAGCAAGGATCCTTCATTTTCGAGTTTCAAATTCAGCCATTCCTGATCGGTCAACACGGCATTGGCCATCGCAACAATTGTTTTGACCGAGTTGGTTCGAACCAGAATCTTTCGAACCCGTTCCATTTTCGTCCCGATCACAAACGAATCGCTGGCCGACGCGGTGACTTCAATCGACTTGCCAGGTACAAACAAAACCAATGTCGCCGCGATTAAAAGCACGGCAATAACCACAATCACGGTAACGGCGGCGAATCTGCTCATGAAGATTTCCTGAAACATCCTGGACAAAAGTAAACCCAACCGGAATTTTTGGTGAGTCGGGCCAGAATCCGGTTATGCAAACCGTGAGCCATTCTTTTCGAAGGCAGACAAGATGCACAGACAATCGATGGCCACGTTCCGCTTCGCTTCTGTTGGTTTCCAAACAAGCAGCCTGGTCGAAAGACAGGCACAACAGTTGGATCTCAACATTCGAAATTCGTGTCAGACAATTCGTTGACTAGTCGATGTCCGGCAATTATTGGGCTGAAAACCATTTTTAATGCTCTTGCGCAGGTGCTCTTCGGTTTGTCGCGGGCACTTTCCTGGCTCCACCGCCACAGACTTCCCCACCGCCAGGCTTCGGCCCGCTGCATCAGATTCGCCCGACCGCTTCCTCGATAATCGACTCGAACGCTTCGTAGTCGCCATCCTTGTCAAAAATGTTCATGCGGGCATTGGCCCGATTCAGCACTTGAACCATCAGTCCGCCATCAGCGGCTCGCAAAGGTCGTCCCATGGCAGAATCCTAACCGCTCCGGACCCAAAAAGTCAAAAAACCGTTCCTGACAGTGCTTTACTTTTTCTCCCCCTTTTGCTTCCCCCTTGTCACCCTGCTTCCCCATGAATCAGGGCTGAAGGGAACTGGTTGGGTGTGACCATATTGCCTGTCCCAATTGGGGAGACGCCAAAGGGGCAGACGCTTTGAAAATCCTGCGCTTGGTCAGATCCTTTTGGAAACAGGTTTGCAAGATAGTTATTGGACTTCCTGACCTGCCTGACTGGTATCGGGTTGGGTTTTCAGTCGACTCCATCGGGCCCGGATGTCTTTTTGAAATTTGATCGCAGCGCCCTGGTAGTTGTTTCGGAGCAGTGTTCCCCAGTGCATTTTTTCCAGGTGACGGCTGTTAAATCGGTCCCAGTCGTTAACGGCCCTTATCTCAAACGATTTGGCCAGCCAAATGACGTAACGGTCAACATTTTTCGAATCTTTCCAAAAACCATTGGGAACCCGGTCAAATTTCCAGGCGTACCAGTGATGCTCGGGAAAGGTGGCCATAACGATCCTTGCAACGGATTTTTCGTTGTGCAACAAACCACCGCCATGGTGTACATGAAAATCTTCTGGCAGCACCCGATACCAGTCAGCTGGCTCCCTGATTCCAATCCGCCCGGCCAGCCAGGTCATGTATGCTTTCCGGTTTAACGGGTCATACCAGAATCCGACTGGCAGTTTGTGAAATACCCACGGGTACCACTGTCGCCGTGGAAACAGCTCCTGCATGGCTGTTGACAGGCTTCCCTTGTAGTATTCCTGATACAACGTGCTGCCGTTATTCTTTTCGAAATGCAGTTGTTTGAGGTCGTGCCAGTCGGCCGCATTTTCGAATCCAAGTTGTCGACCCAGCCAGCGCAAGTACGCCAAGCGGTTCGATTTGTGGTCCCAAAAACGGGCAGGAACCTGGCAAAACTTCCAGCCGAGAATCGTGGCCCCCGGAAACAGCTCCTGGACCAGTTGGGGAATGGTCTTTCGGGAAAGGGCAACAACAGAGCCACCAAAATTGCGGGAAAGGTCGGCACGTTTCAGTTGATACCAGTCATCGGGTTTTCTGTAACCCAACTTTGCTCCCAGCCAGTGAAGATAGCGCTTGCGGTTGCTGGCGTCCTGCCAGTGACCATCCGGCACCTTTTTGAAACTCCATGGTTGCCAGTCGAAGTGCGGGAAACAATCCTGCAGAAGAGCCTGGACGCCTTCAAAATTATCCAGCAACCCGCCGCAGCCATTTTCAACAAAATCGGCGCGAGTTACGCGATACCAGTCTTCCGGTTTTTCAACGCCGAATCGCTTGCCCATCCAGTTGACAAACCGGATTCGATTGTCGCGACTTTCCCAAAACCCGTCGGAAACCGATGGGAACTGCCATTCGTGCCAATCGTGATCCGGAACAACCGACTTCAACACCTGGACAAAAGATGAGCCGTGCCGGGTCAGCAACGCTTCACCGCCATGGTCAACGAAGTCTTCCCGCCTGACCCGGTACCAGTCGTCCAGTTTTTGAACACCAAGCTTTTTGGCAAGCCCGTAGACAAACTTTCGCTGGTTCTCCGGTTTGTCGAAATAGCCGTTTGATGAAAAACGTTCCGGTTGCCACCTGAATTTCGGATACAGTTCACGCATGCAGTCGACAAGCTTGCCACCGCTGTTCAACAATGTTGACCCGCTGATCCTGTCCCGGGTGATCTGATACCAGTCCTCGGGTCCGGAATAACCCAGCTCACCTTCGAGCCATTTCAGGTATTGAACGCGGTTTTTCCTGTTCTTCCAAAAGCCGTTGGGGGCAACCTTGAATTTCCAGGGATGCCAGTGGAATTCCGGATAGTATTCCTGAAGCAAAGCGAGTCGGGAATTGCCGTAGCAGGAAATCAGGGACCCTCCGTGATGCTCCGAAAACTGGCCGGTCGTGACTTGATACCAGTCCTCCGGCTTCCGGAAACGCAGACGATGTCCAAGCCAGGCCATGTATTGGAGCCGGTTTTCCCTTTGATTCCAAAAACCGGCCGGCACAGTGCTGAAGAGCCAGGGCTTCCAGTCATGGTCCGGAAAACAATCTGCAATCAGGGCCCGAACGGAGCAATGGTATCTGTTGAACAGCCCATGGCCATGTTTGTCTTTCAGGGTTTGAGCGTTGAGTTGATACCAGTCGGTGGCAGTCCTGAATCCGAGTTCATTCGCAAGCCACGACATGTATCGCAAGCGGTTCGCAGGCTCGTCCCAAAAGTATGGTCCGGTCGAATGGAACAGCCATTCATGCCATCGTTTTCGCGGGTGAAATTTCCGGAGCACGGCGACAAGCGAATGGCCATAGTAACTCAGGAAATGCTTTCCATGCAGTCGGGCCAAGTCTTCATTTTTTACCTGATACCAGTCGTCAGGAGTTTCAATCTTCAGCTGTTTCTTCAGCCAGCGAAAGTAACGACGGTGATTATGCGGATCATTCCAGAACCGGTGGGGGACCCGGCCCATTACCCATTCCGGATACTCAAGATCCGAATATTTGGCATCGAGTGGATCCCACTCCCTGGTTTGCAATCGGCGCGGAGACTTTTTTGCCATTGCCGAATTTCGATCCTTTCACCTGCAACGCGGACCAGAACAGCAATTCTTCGCCTTGCGGTTAATTTCAACGCCGATGAAAACGGGCTATCGACCGAAGCATATTGTACCGGGTTTGGGATTCATTTGCCGAAGCCTGTCCCTGGACAGCTCCGCCGGATTGACCAAAAGTGTAGCGACCAGGAAGGACTGAATCGGGCGTTGGCTTTTACGCGCGCCATACGGGCTGGCCGAATCGTTGTATTTGGGCGCGACCGGTGCTCCGTGTTCCCGGTTGCCGATGGATGCCCGTTCGGATTCGACAGGGAATTGTTCAAATTTCGTAGTTCGAGGACTTCTGCAGTCTGCGTAAATGCAGATACAATGGCGTTCGGCCAGGTTTTGCGCTAATTATCGGCCCCTTCCGTCCCAACCCGGAGCAAGCGGCAATGAAAACTACAGATTCCCGACGCAGTTTTCTGGGGCAGGCTTCGGCCGTTCTCGCCGTGCCGTGGATTGTGTCACCCTCGTCGCTCGGTCTGGGCCGGTTCGTCCCGCCCAGCGACCGGATCGTGATGGCTGCCATCGGTTGCGGGGGCAAGGGTCGGCACAACACGAAGATGTTTCTGGAAGACAGCCGCGTGCAGGTCGTTGCAGTGTGTGACGTCGACCGCAATCACCTCGAACAGGCGGTTGCCGAAGTCAACCAGCACTATGGAAACGCCGATTGTCTGGCGACTGGTGATTTTCGCGACTTGACCGACCGTCCCGACGTCGACGCCGTGCATGTTTCCACGCCAGACCATTGGCACGCGGTGGCTTCGGTCGCGGCGATGCGACGATGCAAGGACGTTTACTGCGAAAAACCCCTGGCCAATTCCTTTGGCGAAAGCAAGGCGATCCGTGACGCGGCCAGACAAACGGGGCGGATCCTGCAATGCGGCAGCCATGAACGGTCCACCAACAACTGCCGACTGGCCGCGGAACTGGTGCGCAACGGACGAATTGGGCAATTGCAGTCCGTGTTGATTCAGATGCCATGTACCGATCCGCATCACCTGGAAGCGATGCTGCGAAAAACTCCGGACAACCTGCCCCCGGTGCCCGGGCATCTGGATTGGGACAGGTGGCAGGGTCACACGGGCCCCGTACCGTATCACTCCGAACGCTGTCATTTCTGGTGGCGGTTCGTGCTCGACTACGGCGGGGGTGAAATGACCGACCGGGGCGCACACATTATTGACATCGCCCAACTGGCGATGGACGCCGACCAGACCGGGCCGGTGTTGTTTGAGGCGCGGGGAGAGCAGGTCCCGGGCAGCCCCTACGACGCCTTCTGGAATTACAGCTTTGTCAATACTTACGCCAACGGCGTCCGCATGACTGGCTCGGCCACAGGACCCCGGGGAGTCCGGTTTGAGGGAACGGAGGGATGGCTGTTCGTTGCCATCCATGGCGGTGCCCTGACGGCTTCCAGTCCGGAACTGCTGCCGGAATATGCCAGGGATGGCCGGGCGGCCGGCTCCGATGAGCCGCTGCCAGACGACTTCCGGGTCCGGTTGGGGCGGAGTCCCGGTCATCACCGTAATTTCATTGATTGTGTAATCAGCCGCGATGCGCCGATGGCTACGGCGGAAATGGGACACCGGACGGCAACCATTTGCCATATGAACAACATCGCCATGCGCACGGGGCGAACCCTTAGATGGGATCCTGTGCGCGAATCCCTGATCAATGATCCGGCTGCGGGCCAGTGGCTCGTCCCGGACATGCGACCTCCCTGGAGCGTTTAGAAAGTCATCGATGAAAAAAGTAGCCAACCCCGACTCGGGCCTCCATCGCCGTTCCGGAAACGCATACCGGATCACACCGGCATGAACGTGCATCGAGCCTGTTCTCGCGGCCTTGTTCCCTGTTTGTAATTTCAGTGCGGATTGGTTTGATACCCTTCGAGCTCACGGAGGATCTGCTCGAGCACTGGTTGCAGCTGTTCGAATCGGGACCCGAGTCCATCCAGCTGACCGGACCGTCCAAGCGTCTCGATCCTGTTTGCCATTTGCATGGCCTGGTCATTTTGAAAAACCCGCAAAATGCCATAAATGGTATGGGCGGACAGAGCAGTGTTTGGTGCGTCGCCATCCCGAACCGCTTTTTCGAGTTGTTGAATCAGCTTGGGCAGTTCCGTGGTTGCTGCCAGTGCAACTTCATTCAAAATGCCGGAATCTCCCGCGACAACCTCCAGGGCTTTGTCCCAATCGATCAACGACTTCCCGGAGTGCGGGAGACTGGCATCGGCAGCCGGTTGTTCGGGTCCTGCCCCATCGTCAAGCACCTCCAGCAGCGCATCATACAACTTCTTTTTGCGAACCGGTTTTGAAAGATAACCGTCCATCCCCGCTTGGAGGCAGTTTTCCCGGTCGCCCGTCATCGCGTGGGCCGTCATGGCCAGAATCGGAATGTGACCGCCGGTTTCCTTTTCCTTTAGCCGGATTTGACGGGTGGCACCCAGTCCATCCAGTTCTGGCATTTGGACATCCATCAATACCAGATCGAAGCTGTCCTGTTCCAGCGCCTCCAGCGCCTCCAGCCCATTGCAGACCACTGTCACGGTATGACCCCACCGATGGAGCAGTGCGACGGCGAGTTTTTGATTGGCAACGCCGTCTTCGGCCAGCAGGATTTTCATGGGACCGATCGGGCCTTGCTGCCTGGCGGGTTTTCTTCGGGCGCCGGTTGTGGTGATGCGATTGATGCCAAGGGCAAAAAAGATCGCACTCAGCAGCTCCGATTGCTTGACCGGTTTCAGCAAGTGACGGGCGATCCCCAGTTCGCGGCACCGTTCTGCATCGTCTTCGCCGATTCCCGATGACAGCAGAATGATCTCCATTTTTTTCAGCCGGGGAATCTGCCGGATTTCCCGTGCCAGCGCAAACCCGTCCTTGTCGGGCATTTGCAAATCGGAAATCATCAGCGTCACCTCCGGCCCGTCACCCGGATCCTGCTGCAAGACTGCCATCGCTTCGGCGGCACCGGATGCGACTGAAACCCGCATTTGCCATTTGCCCAGCAACTCTTCCAGGACTACACAGTTCGTCGCGTTGTTATCGACGACCAGCACATGGACATTTTTCAGGGGACTGATATCGGGTTGCGGGTCGGCCTCCGAATCGGGGCGGACCTCCATCTGGCAGGTAAAGCTGAAGGTGGTTCCTTCGCCTGGTTTGCTTTCCACCCAAATTCGACCCTGCATCAGTTCGACCAGCCGCGAACAGATTGCCAACCCCAATCCAGTTCCTCCATAACGTCGGGTAGTCGAAGAATCGGCCTGCTGAAACGCATCGAAGACGGCTTCCAGCCGGTCGGGAGCGATTCCAATTCCCGTGTCCCGAACCGAGAAAAGCAACTCGGCGCAGCCGTCCTCATGACTGACCAGGGCCACATTTACGACGATCTCACCCTGAACCGTAAACTTGATCGCGTTGCCGACGAGGTTGATCAGAATCTGCCTCAGGCGAACCGGATCACCTTTCAGCAGATCGGGTACGTCCGCTTCGACGTGCCAGACAAGTTCCAGTTCGGCCATGTGCGCCCGCAAGGCGAGCGACTTGATTATGTCCCCGAGACTTTCGCGAAGAGAAATCGGAAGAACTTCCAATTCCAGTTTGCCAGCCTCAATTTTGGAGAAATCCAGAATCTCGTTGATAATGGCCATCAGCGATTCGGCTGAATTCAGCGCAGTGGCCAGATAGTCCCGCTGCACCGCCGTCAATTCCGAATCCAGCACGATTTCGGTCATGCCGATGATGGCGTTCATGGGGGTGCGAATTTCGTGGCTCATGTTCGCCAGGAATCCGCTCTTGGCCCGGTTGGCCGATTCGGCTGCCTCCTTGGCCTGGCGCAAGGCTTCATCGGCTTTCTTGCGACTGGTAATGTCGGTGATGCTGGCCCGGACCTGCGGTGGATTTCCGGGAAGCGGAACCAGCCGGACTTCGCAGGGAACGGGTTCACCCTGAGCAGTGCAGTGCACCCATTCAAACACGTTCAAATTGCCCTGCAGAGCCCCCCGGATATTTTCTTCGGCAGCATCGGCGGATGTCCGGCCATCGGGTTGCAGCATGGGACTCAGGTTCACCGGGCCCAGCGTCAGAAGGCTCTCGCGATCGACATCGAACAGGTCCAGTGCATTCTGGTTGGCATCGACAAATTTTTGGGTCTCGACATCCAGCAACACAATCGCTTCGGGTGAATGTTCAAAAAGTGTTTTGAAGCGTGCTTCGCTTTCCTGCAGAGCCTTCTCCGTTGCTTTCTTGTTCGTGATGTCCCGGGCAACTGCATATAGCAGCCTGTTCTCTCCCACCGGCGCGGGTGTCGTCCAGGCCAGCCAGCGGTAAGAACCATCCTTGCATCGCCAGCGGTTTTCAAAATGAACAATATCCGCGCCCTTGGCCAGATTTTCAAGACATTGAAGTGTCCCCTCGCGGTCGTCTGGATGCACAAAATCAACCAATGGAGTCGCCAGGATTTCTTCGTCGGTAAAGCCGAGTGTTTTGGAAAACATCGGATTGATCCGGCTCAGATACCCATCCAGTCGGGCCACGCATTGCAGATCCAACGAATGGGTAAAGGCAAGGTCCCGTTCCTTCTGGGCCTTTTTTTCGCTGGTTCTTGCCCTCAACAGCTTTTCGTGAATTCCCGCAAGACTGACCAGATTCAGTTCCGATTCAACGACCAGGGCGAGATCAGCCAGCATTTTCCGGTCATCATCCGGGAACGATCGTGGCTGGTAGTCAATCAGGCAAACGGTACCGATCGGATGTCCATCCGGAGACCGCAGCGGCTGGCCGGCATAGAAACGTATTCCTGGTTCTCCCGTAACAAGTGGATTGCCCGCAAAACGGGAATCCTCCAGTGCGTTGCCTACGACCAGCATGTCGTTGCTGGCGATAGCGTGCGCACAGAATGAAACGTCGCGACTGGTTTCGGTTTCATCCAGCCCGAAACAGGACTTGAACCATTGCCGTTCCGCATCGACCAGACTGACCAGAACGACTGGCACCTGGAACAGTCTGCTGGCCATCCGGGTCAACCGGTCAAAGCGTTCTTCCGGCGGAGTGTCCAGGATATTGAGCGCCCGTAATGCGGCCACACGATTGGCTTCATTTGCCGGTGTGGGCGCCCGAACCATAACAGCCCCCCATAAGACAATTTGGACTTAATGTTTTCCCGCTCAATCCTATGCCTGCCCATAACGCAATGCAACGCTGTCCCCGGATCAGGCCGGATCCTACGGTTCCATTTCAGGAATCAGTTTTGATTTGAATCGAATCCTGCTTCCGGTTGTGCGGGTTGTTTCGCTACAAATCTGGTGGTGGTTACCCTGATCAGAGACGGGCCGGTTCTTTAGCTTTTTTGAATTGCGCTGTCCCGAGCCAACCATCGCGATTCATCGATCCGATTCCGGACTGCCTGGCCAGATCGGGCTATTCTGGCCGATAGCACTGGCATGCCCGTTTCCGGTTTTTGCAACGTCGTGGAA
>Ga0163150_10002040_pt1 | contig 32403 bp, 33 predicted proteins | sample OliLakLV19P2IB_FD_148628 | JGI IMG/M metagenome (GOLD analysis project Ga0163150, IMG submission 148628) | Freshwater microbial mat bacterial communities from Lake Vanda, McMurdo Dry Valleys, Antarctica - Oligotrophic Lake LV.19.P2.IB | ecosystem: Environmental > Aquatic > Freshwater > Lake >...
CTAATATAGATTCTTAATATATTAAGGTATTCGTCTTGTCTTTCTTGAGAAATCCATTTAGTAGAAAGTGGTTCTATTTTCCCTGTTTCTTTTATTTTCTCGCACTCTCCCCAGAAAAACCCATCAAAGGTAGCCAGAAAAAACCATGAGCTTGGCCATCGGCTATGTACTTCTTTTGTAAGTTTCTTTAAATCAGATGAGTCAATTTTACGTCTATACTTAACTTCTACTAACATCGCATTTTTCTTTTCCTGTGAAACGAGTAAAAAATCTGGCATATTCCTTACGTTTTTTAAATCAGTCCGATCTTTTTCATCCATTCCTCTTTGAAACTGATGAAGAACTGTAGCAGTATGCTCATATCCGAATGGTATTACAATTGCTGTATCCATCTCGATAAACATTTGCTCAAAAATTGTCTGAGCAATTTCACCTTTAATAAGACCGCGTGTAAAATCAATATTATCCTTTAACATGAACAGATTATATCAGAAGTGAAGTTCTATTTTGTATCAGTTGGTGAATATTTGTTGTAAAAAGTATTTGCAAAAACTAACTCAGGATCATATTGTTTTTTGAGTTCAAAAAACTCATCAATATTGGGATATGCTTTTTGGAGCTGTGCTTTTGTAAAGTATAATTGATATGGTAAATATGGCTTACCACCCAAACCAATAGATAAATCGACTAATTCCTGTGTTACTTTTTCCATTCTCTGATTATCTTCCTCTGTAGTTTTCTGATTCAAATAAAGTACCATTGCAAAACTATCTTCAGGAGCATAATTTAAAAAATTATCTTCTTTATTTACTACTCTTACTCCAGCATTCAGCACTACTGATTTATTTTCCCTAAATATCCCTCTCATCCCATCTACAAATAAAACGAATTTATCTCTAGGAATAAAATATTCCTGCAATATATCTGTATCATTTCTTAAATTATTTCGTAAGAACTTCCCTGACTCATGCATTTCTTGATTTCTTGATACCCAACATGCTTCAGGCTCCCCCATTGCATTGTTTCTAGATATTGCGCATGCCTCAAAACGAGGCTGGATATATCTCTCAGCCCACCACTTAATTTGTAAACCGATTGGCCCTGTTTTACCAAGATTTAGAAAGAATCTTTTCAAAGCGACATTGGGTTTCTCAGACAATGCAGGTAGATCTCCTTTAAAATTGGTTGCTTTTTTATATTTGTAAATAATGATTTCATTTAAAAACGAATTTGGTCCACCAGATAAATGTCCATACATGAGGCCAATCGAATCTCCGCTCTTCAAAACTTCCTCAAAGTGCTCAGGAAAATCTTTATATCTGACAACTTGTGTATCTCTTTCATAGATCTCATTACTTGTTACATCAACTTTTACGTCTAAAATTACGCCAAAAAGTCCATAGCCTCCTATAACTAATTGAAAAAGCTCTGGATTTTGGTCTCGGCTAATAGTTTGTATACTTCCATCACTCAACATAATTCTCATAGATATGATAGTTGATCCTAAAGAACCAACACGATGATCCATACCATGTGCATTTACAGAAATTGATCCTCCAACAGTAAAAATATCACTCGACTGCATTGCCTTGACCGACAAACCTTCCGGATTTAAGAAGTTTTGTATATCGTGCCATGTTGCGCCGCTTTGAACGGTAAGTATTTTGCTTTCCTTATCAACCGACATTTGATTAAAATTTGTCATATCAAGAATAAGTGCATTCTTTACAAAAGCTTGTCCACCCATACTGTGTCTGATACCAGCAAGAGATACTTTCAACTTTTTGTCGTTTGCGAATAATATTGTTTTTTGTATTTCCTCTTCTGTTTTTGGTTTTGTAATTCCAAAAACTGTAGTTTTATTGAGACAACTAATATCATCAATCACTCCCCCTTTTTGAAAAAAAGGAATTTCTTCTTTTTGATTTTCCATAACAATAGTGTTTGTCTTAGATGAGTCTGAAGTAGTAAGCGGATAAAGTAGATGACAATCTTTCTCAGCTGTTGGTCCTGAAGATAAGTAAACTGTTTTTTTGATAATTGAAATTAATATGACAAGAAGAATAATTGGTACAAAACACAAGAAGAGAAACCTGTTTTTTACAGAGACAGAATTCTTATTTTTTCTTGCCACAACTCAAGTTTAGCAGAAAAAAGCATTATTTTTCGTATCATTCTCCTCATGAGATAGATGCATCGGAGATTAGCGTATAGGAGAAATTAAATTTGTGTGTTTTTCTAGTCTCGACGAGAGAAGCTATTGTTGGTATTGCTTCTGGAGTTGTTTGATTTGCTCTTCTGTCATTGCTCCCCCGGTTGTTCCACTTGGATTTGTTTGAGTTCCTTGTTTCATCATGGATGAAAAGTCAGTAAACTTTATGTCAGTTGGAGGTACAAAAACTGAATCAGCAACATTTGCTGGTGTGCAACTTTCTTTGTATTGTTCTAAATTTCCTACAACCTCATTTGGATCTTTTTGTCCAGGGGTCACTTTTTGTGCACCAGGAGTTACACTTTCTAGTTTTGAAATATCAAATGTCATCATCATTCCTTGTTTGCCATTCCAAGAATACATTTTATTGTCTTTCATAATAACACTACCTGATTCTTGAGCGGTTTTTCCAGTATAGTCAGTACGAATTGCTCCTGATTTTATATATACTACTGTACTTACCCCATTGGCATCTGTGTAGGTACACTGAAGGCTTTGTGATTTTGCAAGTGCATCTTTTATTGAAGTAACAATTGTTGCTGAAGTTGGACTTGGATTATTTTGTGCAACATTTTGGACTGTAGTCTGCGTATTTGTCCTGTTCCCCCCAAGCATATATGCTCCAACACCTAAAAGAATAAGGAAAAGAGCAACTACCCCTGCAACAACGACCATTTTGGAATTGCCAGATTTTGTCGATTCGCTTGTAGACTGTGTATCTTCCATCGCCCCTATAATAGTGAATGACCTCAACTTTGTCAAGTTGGCTTACTTCTTCATATATTTCCACAACCGGACTTTTCCTTCGGAGAGCCATTGGACTGAGGTCTTTAATCTTTCTTCTCGAGTCTTATCTGATTTTGCTTCTGTCACCCACTCTACATATTCTTTTTTATTTGAATAATTAAAATTTTCAAACGTCTCAAGTGCATTTTTGTTTGATTTTACTGCTTTAAGAAAATAATCGGGAATATCCAATTTCTTTTCTCCGGGTTTTGTTTTCCTTACTGCTTTTGCTCCTTCTTCATTTAGTGCTACTGCTTTCTCAATAAATTGTTTTAAAACTGAATCATTGGGAAGATCAGAAAGTTTTGTTATCCGCCCCATACTGCCCATTGCATAGTCTTTGCTTTCTTTTAGTTCTTGAATTTCGGGAATAAGACTATCTTTCCAAAAACCGAAAGCACAGTGATGCTTAAAAGCAGCCATACTGCACAAAACCCCCTTGTATTCAAAATGAGGAAAACTCCACTTTATAGTTTCTTCAACTTCAGGAACTACCTTATGAATCAACTTTCGAAGATGTTCCAAAATTGGCCGGGCAAACATTTCTGATTTTTCAATATATTCATCAACCTGCGAATTCGCTTTTTTCATATTTTCTTGTGCCATTTCTAGCAGAATTACGATAATCTTTCTTTTGAGTTTCTAAAACCATCTGAATAACCCTCTCTATTTAGAGTACTTCGTGCCTCGCTCCGAAGCAATCTTCTGACTTCTAATCTCCCTTCTGGATCATCCGTATGAAATGATTGCAATGCTTCCATAATTTGCAAAACTTTGGCTCTGCTCTCTTGCACAGATCCTTCATCTACTTTTTTCCAAAATTCATCAAATGTCCACAAATTTGGATTTCTTGAATATATGGAATCTGAAGTCGGTACAAAACTGGAATGTGCAAAAAATTTTCCTTCGTTATGCAACTTTACAATATCTGTTACTACAACTTGTTCAGGAAACAACATTCGAATCTGATCATCAGATAATAGTTGCTTTACTTGGTTTCCATAATTTCCTAATCTAACAGAGTGATGAAATTTTGCTGCAAGCGGGAAGAACTCTTTTAAATTAGAATGATGAAAAACATCAAACATATGTTCAGCGTCATGTTCTGGAATTGTCATACTATCTCCATAAATTACTCTATTTGCATCCTTATCATTAAGAGCATCATGTCCCGATCCTGTATTTGCAAAAAGGACCCCGAGTGTCACATTCTCATGTGGAATTCCCCATGTATTCATAACAGTTTCACATGTTCCTCCAGATACTGCAGTATCATCTACAATAAGCACTTGAGAGAGATCGTAAGCCTTCGCTTTATTTAAAATTTCTTCTTTAGAAAAATTTAATATATACCCAGCGGTTTTGAAACTTCGAGTAGAAACGTCTAACACCCGACTCACAGAAAAATTATCAACTAAATCTGCATTAGGAAATAGAGGCTCCAGTCCGGAGCCAATCCACCCAGATAAATCAACAATAGTGGCAATAGGCAGTCCAACTAAATTTCTACTTAATTTTCGGAAACTATCGATTGGATCAACTATCTGGTGTTCAAGTCGTTTATTTCCTCCTAAAGATATGAAATCAGCTGATAATCTTTTTATTTCCTCCCAATTCTTTGGATCAGTTTTTCCAATTATTTCATCAAGCAACCAGTACACCTTTGAATAGCTCATAAGAATTCGCCTTTACTTTGTTGGATTTTACTATATATCAAATCAATTAACAAACTTCTGTAGTTGAAAACTGTTTGAACATCCAAGTAGGACATCTAAAATTCATCAATGCGGAGAATGTATTGAGGTTCCAGGATTTCCTATCACTCCAATGGAAGACATTTTCAACCTCCTCGGTTATGTGTACAGAACATAATTTCATCTATTATTTTTTTCATAAACGAGAACTTTCTCAGCCATGTTCGGTGTTAGACGAGAATGCATACTTTGTATCACAAGCGAAGAAGTATACGAAGCAATTTGAGCAGCCTCGATTACATCATTTTCTCTAATATCTTTAATCTTACTCCGCATAAGTATCGAAAGCATTGTTCCCATATATGTATCTCCTGCACCAGTTTCATCAATTATGTCTTCTCTTGGAACATAGCTAGCTGGAACTGAAAAAAGTCGCCCGTTAAATCTTATTAATGCCCCCTTTTCCGCCTGAGTGATTACTACCAGTTTTGCTCCTTGAAAAGCAGATTCCAATGATTCTTTTATAGTGGCTCTACGTGTTAAATACATCAATTCACTAGCATTTCCAAACACCACATCAGGCATTCTAGTCACAAAAATTTTGTCTAATTGTTGTAGATTTGATCCAACTAAGCTTAGAATGAATAGGCCTTTATCTTCTACAGTATTTAGAACTTTTTGGACTTGAAAATTCGTTTCTGGAATTGTACATGCATCCATATCAGTTATGAATGCAGAATTTTTTAAGTTATGCAATTTATCATCCGATACAACAATATCAATTGATGCCCCATAAAAATCTCTCCCTTCAACTAACCCTTTGTTATATATTCCTACCCATAGCCCGGTTTGATTTCTCTTGCTCACTTCTGGTTCACCCAAACGACTTTCCATGTTCTTTGTATAAAATACTCCCCTGATATCATCACCTACGCATGAGAACATTTCCACATTCAGTTCGTCAGATAGTCTAACAAAAGATGTTAATACATTTGGTATTGATCCACCAGCAAATAAATCTGCTTCAGGATGAGAGTCTAAAAATACAGGGAGTTTGTCACTGCTTTCTGGAAGATGAAGGTGTGATGAGTGTATTTTTCCTTCAACATAAGGAAAACCTAAACTGACTATTCTTTTTTCAACTACAGACATTATAATTTAATCTCGAACGATTTAAGCTTTTTTTTAAGATTTGTAGATGAAGTAAACTGAATCGTTTGCATACTTAGATTTTTGGCACTTTCAATATTTTTAAAATTGTCATCTATTAAAAGACATTCTTGCGGAATAACTTTTAGATATGTAAGCAAGATTTTGAAGATTTTGTCATTTGGTTTTGATACTCCCACCTCATAAGAATACAAAACTTTATGAAATAACTTGTGATATTTATATTTATCTTCACAATATGCAATCCATTCAGCACCATGATTTGATAAAAGTGCAAGAGTATATCCTTTTTCTTTTAATCTCTCAATAATTTCTCGGGTGCCTTTTATTTCTTTAAAATTTTCCCTCGCAACCTCTTTCAAGATTTCTGGGGATATAGTCCATTTATTTTTTTTAATTACTGCATTCCAATATAGTTCTTCTGATATTTTTCCATGCATGAATTGATTAAATTCATCATTGTAAAAATACTCTTCTGATATAACAGAATTTATCTTTTTTTTTAAAATTCTATCGCTACCGACTATTCCCGTCAGATATACTTCGGAAAGGTCAAAGATAATTGTACTTATCATAACTGAATCAAGCGTTTCTTCTTACCTTCTTAAAAACTAAATCCATTTTTTTTATAAAATGTTCAACTAATTCGCTACTTTGTCCTGAAGTAATACTTAAAACACCTTCTTGAGCCAATATAAAATGTTCATTTATAGGTCTACTCATTCGTGGCCTTACAGAATGACCGCTCTCCACACAAATAAGTTGAAACTCTGTTCCTCTCAAGGCTTGATTACCTTGAGCTAATACTTCCTTTACATATTCTTGTGTACTAAGTGGTTTTAATAATGTAGAGTCTGGAATGTAATATATTTCATTTAACTCCTTCCAATATAAATTCCCAATAAACTCCTGCTCATTGGGATACCCAAACTCAAAATTAACAAAATGGAATAATAATTCAGCTGCTTGTCCAACTGATAATGTCATGATATTTGATCCTCCTCGTCTTGGGAAATCTGACACGTTAGATTTCCACTCTCCTTTAAAATTTTTCCAACCATTGAAAGCTCTATATTCAACTCCAAAATAATCGTAGAAATCTTTTGCTAAGTCTGTTTTCATATTTATTTGTATATTTCCTTCTAATTCTGGTGATGCTGAATCACGAATAAATATGCATCCATTTTCTGAAGTTATTCTTACACTCTCTTGTATAGCTTTATCCCAAGCTGTTTTTCCATCTGGGGAGTAACTATAAACTTCATGTAAAATTGATGATAATACTATTCCATCAATACTTTGATCTTTTATTGGTAGCTCTGATGCACTACCTAATATAAGATCTATTGGAAGATTATTTGCAACTTCTAGCTCTTTTGTTACCTTTAATGCTAGAGGTGCAACATCTACTCCTATTACTTTTTCTAAGGAACCTTCATAAATAACAGAGATAGCATGTAGTTCTTCTCCTTGGCCAGTACCAATTGAAGCTACTAAGCGTGGTTTAGACAAATGAGATTTTAGTCTAGAAATTTCTGCAGTTTTTCTTCTCAAGGATTCTATGCCTGAACCATTTATCCCATTCAAGTAAGATAGCCCGGGTGAATCTAGATAATGAGATATATCAAAGGTTTTAGAAATTCCCTGAAATTGTCTATTATTCCTTTCCTGCATAGAAGATCTCTTCTTGTATATTATTTTCTTTCTTTGGTCGAATTCAGTGCCAGTTTTACTGCTTCTTTTGGGTTTTTTGCTCCGAGAATTTTCATACTTTCTCTAGCATCCAGAAATTTATCCGCCAATTCTGAACTCCATCCACCAGATCTTTCAAGTGTAATTACAGGTATGTTTGCTTGATACGCAATTGCAATTTCTGTAAGTGTACCCGCACCACCATTAACTGCAATAACTGCATCACAACTAAGAATAAAACTAAACTCTCTTCCTCCTCCTCTCCACATTCCCGTTTGAACGACCATTGAATTTAATTTATTCACTCCGCTTATCTTGTCGTCTCTATATTTTCCCCAATTAAACGCCATTGTTTGTCCTCCAGTTTTTTCTGCACTTTTCGCTGCAATAAAAGAAAGAGAGTCGAAATCTCCTTCGAATCCATATAGCAAAATTGCCTTATTCTTTGCAATTCCAACACCTAATTCCTCAGCAACTTTATATGCTTGTTTATTTACTGAAATATCTAGCATTGATCCAATAACACCAATTTGTTTTTTTCTCATCGGGCTCATTATAACACGAGTATTTCACTTCTTAAATTTAGTGGAGTTTTTCGCCTCTTTTTAGCATTTCAAGGAGTTTTTGAAATCGTCGCTCTCGGATTTCGGGTTTTTTTGCAGTATGTAACTGAAATGCAATTGCATACGTATTGACTCGAGTTAAGGTTTTATAAAATTCCATTGCTTTTTTGTCTTTTGCTAATTCTTTGAGGAAATCTTCGGGTACCAGCATATTTTTTGGTGATTCATATGCCCGATCCCATCTGCCGTCTTTTTTGGCTGCATCTATTTTTTCAAGCCCAGGTTTTCTCATCTTGCCTTCCTGAATTAGTCGAGAAACAATCTCGCAATTTCTTTTAGACCACATACTTCTTGGGCCGCGAGGTGTAAATTTAATAATGTAATACTTTTCATCAAGTTTGTGAGTCAACCCATCAATCCAACCATAGCAAAGTGCTATTTCCAAAGCCTCATCATACGTAACCGAAGCTGCTCCTGTCCCTTTTTTGGCAAATTTGATCCAAACACCATTCGTAGCATGTTCATGCTTGAGCCAATCTTCCCAGTCTTTGCGAGTCAAAAATAATTTAACGGGATAGTCTGTCGGCAAAATCATATCACGATTATACCAAATAACTATTGACTTACCACCTATATAACCGTAATATAAATTGTCATGGCAACAGATCAACCAACAACTCAAGATGAAAATTCCAACATGTGTCCAAAATGCGGCAGTCCGCTGAGTGACATAACAACGACCAAAACGGGGCGCAAGCTTCAAAGATGTTCCAAAGGTTCGTGGGATCCAGAGACGAGAGAAAATGTAGGATGTGACTATGTAAAATGGCATGAAATCAAACCAGAAGCTCTGGATGAAAAATGTCCAAAGTGTGGCAATCAATTAGTTTTGACATTTACCCGTTTTGGAAAGAAGATGAAAAAATGCTCCGCTGGTTCTTGGGACAAAGAAGCCAAAAAAGCAGTCGGATGCGACTATGTAGAATGGATAAATGGATCAACTGAAAAATTGGATGAGGAATGTCCTGAATGTGGAAAGCCTCTCGTTTTGTTTACAACCAATGCAGGGAAAAAGATGAAGAAATGTTCGACCGCTGGATGGGATCCAAAAGCTCGGAAAGCGACCGGTTGCACATATATTTATTGGCTCAAACCTGATGAATATCCCGCGCCTTTAGATAGTGGCGGCGAGGAATTCCTTCCCCCAGAACCAAAAGGATAGCTACTCCTCGTCAGGAACAAATTTCAAGGCTAAAGAATTAATACAATATCGTTTGCCTGTGGGCTCTGGTCCATCATCAAATACATGTCCTAAATGTCCTCCACATACGTCTGTTACTTCAACTCGAGTCGTGCCATATGAATTATCTTCCAACAGAACCACGGCTTTTTCATCAATAGGAGCCCAAAAACTTGGCCACCCCGTATTTGACTCATATTTTTCATCTGATCGAAAAACCGGTGTATTACATCCGACGCTGTAATACGTACCTTTTTGTTTGTTGCTTAATAGTTTACCGGTGAAAGGTGTCTCTGTCCCTTGCTCTCTAACAACTCTAAATTCATCTTTTGTCATAAGTTTTTTCCACTCTTCGTCTGTTTTGAATTTACTTTTGTCAAAACTGCCTGAAATTATTTTCCCCTGTGGCTCGTTTTTGACTTGATGATTAACTTGAGCAGTATTATTTTCCCGAATAAATAAGAATACAGCGACCATAAATAGTCCAAAAAGAAAAATGTAAACCCTATGAGATTTATAATATTTCATTTTATCCAAATGTGAATGCGTAAACTTGTACTCCTGAAGTTTGAAATTCGAGACGAAGAATATGTTTGCCTACTTTTCCAGACAAATCAACCAACTCATAAAGCCTATCTTTGTCAATTGCTACGACACCATTTTTTACATCTACCCCTGACATTTCCGAAGAGATAACTTTGCCATCCAACAATACTTTTACAGTTCCTTTTCCAGTTGTCGGTTTCATAACCAGAAATACTTTTTGTCCTGAAAAATTATATTCGAGTACAGCGTTTTTGCTTGACTGAGAATATTCATCTGCTACTTTCCATTCTCCACCCAGTGAAAATTTATTTAAAGAAACGTTATTTTCGAGATCAAAATCTTGTACTCCATTTTCTGCTTTTCCTGATCCCATTAAATAAAGCATTCTTCTTGAACCGAGATATGTTTCAGGAGATAACTCGTTGTAAGCGAGACTATCTGATTCTTTTGTTAAAGAACTTGTAACTGTCTGTCCTGCTTCTTTTAAGAGTTCTTGAATTTTTGCTTCTGTTACTTCATAGTCTCCTTCTCCAAAATGGGTATAAACAATTTCGCCATCTTTATTTACCAAATATTTTGCCGGCCAATAGCGATTGTTGTATGCTTCCCATGTTTCATACTCGTTATCCTGCATAACAGGATATTTCAAATCAAAATCCTCTATGGCTTTTTTGACATTATTTGATTCTCTTTCAAATGCAAATTCCGGAGTATGCACACCAATTATGACTAGCCCATTGTCGCTATATTTTTCATGCCAACTTCGAAGATACGGAAGCGTACGAATACAATTGATACATGTATATGTCCAGAAATCGACAAGTACTACTTTTCCTTTTAATTCTTTTATTTTGAGAGGTTCTGAGTTAAACCAATCTCCACCTTGTATAAGTTCTGGAGCGCTTTCATTTGAAACAGAATCTGTGTCGTCTCCTTTTAGTTTCTCGAGCTGATTTTTCACTGCATCATTATCTTCAATACTTGTCAGTCCTACCCCATATTGTGGGAATTTATCCAGAATATATGTTTGGAAACTGCGATCTATGTTAAAGTATATTCCTATTGCAGTTAAAATCATCAAAACTCCAAATGCTTTCTGAATCTTTTCTGTATTTGGCAATAACCATGGAATTCGCTGTAATAGCCCCCGACCGCCATACATAATTGCAAACATTGGAATGGCACTACCAAGTGCATATGCGAATGTTATGAAAAATGCTGCGAAATTAACAGTACTTGTTGCAGCAAGAGTGATAACAGAAGCAATAATAGGACCTACGCATGGCGTCCAAACAAGACCAAGGCTGAGTCCAATGAGAAGTCCCCCTCCAAATCCTTCATGAACTCCTTTGACTACAAATCTTCCAGACAATTTTGTAAATAATTTTTCCATGAGTACTTGAAATTGAGGGAGAAGCAGGCTAATACCAAACAATAAAATTATAATTATAGAAATAGCTCTCAAAGAATCAGCCGGAAGTCCAGTTGCTTTTACTATCGCTGCCAGAAAGAGGGTAAAGAAAGTGAAACTGAGGACAAAACCGGTAACAATTCCTAAAGGTTTTCTTTTTCCAGAACTAACAGTACCAGATAAAACAATTGGGAGTATGGGAAGTATACAGGGAGAAAGAATTGTAATAAATCCTGCTAGGAATGCAAATGCTATAAGTAAAATCATTTTTATTTAATATTTTCTAAAAGTTCGTCTAATTTTCCGCCATTCCATTTAATAATCTCTTTGCCCTGTCCATCTATTTGGACGAACGTGTGTTGATACGTAACTCCATATTGCTTAGCCAAGTCTTTTTCTTCTTGATCTGTCTCTGAATCATTGTAGTTAACACGCACTATTGTTACATCACTCGGGATTTTGTCTGTCTTTGCTTTAAACTCTGTATCGGCAGGTCTACAAAGAGGACACCACGATGCATAAAAAAATAACACCCTGCGATTCCCCATTGCCTTATCCAAAGATGACTTTGAATATTCTTCGTAACGAGAAGGTGTGCTGTTATTTGCTGTTTGTCTCATATCTGGCACTTCTGAGTTATTTCTTGTGATAGCAGTGCTTTGAGTCGTAGTATTTTGTGAAACTTTTTTTTGAGAATTTTGTACTAAAACAAATCCTCCCCCTATGAGTATGAGAACAAGGACGATAATAATAAATGTGGTTTTATTCATATAGTTATATAGTATCAGATTATTAATAATTTATTCCAATGCCCCGGTCCCCTTTTGAGAGACCGGGACTAGAATATTCGTACATACCTATTATTTAGGCATTAATACTGTGTCAATGACGTGAGTTACGCCATTTGATGAAACAATATCAGCGATGTCTATCATTGCTGAGTTATTTATCCACCACTTACCGTCTTTCATTGTGAAAGTAAGTGATTGTCCGTTGACTGTTTCTAAAGTCATACCTTCAGTAATATCTGAAGCTCGGTATGCACCTGGAACAACGTGATATGTCAAAATACCTGTCAATTGTTGTTTGCTTTCAGGTTTGACAAGCGTTTCAACAGTTCCTGCTGGCAATTTTGCAAATGCTGCATTAGTTGGTGCAAATACTGTAAAAGGACCTTTTCCTTTAAGTGTTTCTGCCAACCCTGCTGCTTGCACTGCTGCAACAAGTGTAGTATGGTCTTTGGAATTTACTGCATTATCGACGATATCCTTATCAGGAGTCATCAATGCGCCTCCAACCATAACTCCATCTTTTTCCATTGAATCATTACTCGCTGAATCAGTATTCATTGAGTCTTGAGACTTTGTTTCGGTAGTAGTTGTTGTAGCTGGTTTGTTATTCATAGAAAGAAGCATAACTGCTCCTCCTATAAGAACAATTACTGCAACTGCTATTAAAATTGTTTTATTCATTATTATTCACCTCCTTTACCATAAGTTTCATATATAAATTGCAAATAATGTCGCATGTGAAACGGCGCGACTTCAAAAAAGAATTCATTTTCATATTTTAACGCGATGAATTTCTAACAATAGCTTCTAAAACTTTTCTATATATGTCCATATCTTTATGCGATACTCCGGATAAAAGTTTTTGTAAAGCTTCTTTGAGTTTTTTTTCAATTTGAGGAATAAGCATTTTACTTTTTTGAGTAAGATACAGCAGCTTGACACGACCATCCTGGGGATGATTAAGCCGTTCAACAAGGTTTCTTTTTTCAAGATCATCGACCAGCATTGTTATAAGTGGTGCTTCTACATTAAGCATACTTGCAATCTCTGCATGACGGATGCCGTTCTTGCTTTCGAAAACAAGTCCCAGAATTGACCATTCTGAAGGATTTAGCTGAAATTCTCCAAGTGTCATAGATACATGCGCTTGCAAAATCCGATATGCTTTTACTTGAAGAATGCCGCTCGTGTATGTGGGTATATTCATATAGTTACACTAAGAATTTAGTTAAGTTATTTAAGTATCTTAACGTCACGAAACCGTTTTGTCAATACCCCCAAGGCGATTCTTACCTTCTTCTTACGCGGTAACAGTTACTTTCTTATTCTTAAATTGTTTAATTAAGTTCTTAAAGTAAGTACTAGTGAGAGGAGGTGAAAATTAAATGAAAGAAATAAAAAAGAAATTAACTACGGCCATTGTCACAGGATCATTGCTCTTTACAATCTCTTCCCCTGCATTTGCAGATACAAATGTACATATAGGTGGAAATGGTTCAAGATCCGATAACAACGTGTCAGTGAAATCTAATCATACAACCACTATTCGACAGAATAATATGGCAAATTTCAGTAATGATATAAGCTTACATTCTCTTACAGGCGGAAACCGTTCAAACGGAAACACTGGAGGTAATGTAAAAATAAATAGTGGAAGTTCAGATACATCAGTCAGTGTTGAGAACAGTGCAAATACAAACCAGATCAATAACGAACTGGGTTCAAACAATGGCCAGGGCGGCAGCGGAAACGGCTTTTCCCACTTCAGCAAGAAATTGAAGGCGGATTTGACCGGAAGCCAAGAAGTACCTGGACCAGGTGATCCCAATGGAAGTGGAAAAGCTAAAGTAAAGCTAAGTCCAAACCAATCTGAAGTATGTGTTGAATTGCATGTGAAAGATATTATGCCTGCAACTGCAGCGCATATTCACGAAGCACCAAGAGGTTCTTCTGGACCTGTTGTAATACATCTTCCAACTCCTAATGGAGACGGATATGCAAAAGGGTGCGTAAGTGCTGATAGTAATGAGGTGATGGATATTCTCGAAAATCCAGATCATTATTACGTCAATATTCACAATAGTGAATATCCAAACGGCGCAGTCCGTGGACAACTTTCCAGATAATTCTGGATATAGATACTAAAGCCCGATTTTTCGGGCTTTAGTCGTTAAAAACTTGTATACTAATACAAATGAACAAACAAACAGTTTTAATTACAGGAGGGTCATCGGGAATTGGATTTGAACTGGCGAAATTATTTTCTCAAAACAACTACAATCTTGTACTAGTTGCTAAAGACAAGGATAAATTAACTCACGCAGCAGAGACACTTAAAAACCCTTCCACTTCCCTACTCCTTATAGCAAAAGACTTGTCAAAAACAGAATCCTCACATGAGATCCATAAAGAGTTACAAGACAAAAATGTATTCATTGATATATTAGTTAACAACGCTGGTTTTGCAACGTATGGACTTTTTACTGAGACTAATTTACAAGAAGAACTCAATGAGCTTCAAGTAAATATTGTTGCTCTTACACACCTCACAAAACTATTTGCAAAAGATATGGTAAGTAAGAAATCAGGAAAAATTCTCAATGTGGCATCAACTGCTGCTTTTGCTCCGGGACCGTTTATGACGGTATATTTTGCAAGTAAAGCATATGTACTCTCTTTTTCTGAAGCATTGGCCAGTGAATTAGAAGGAACTGGAGTTTTTGTGTCAGTACTTTGTCCCGGACCAACAGATACTAGCTTTGCAGATAGAGCAAAGTTAGAAAAATCAAGAATATTTAAAGGAAAAAAATTGAGTGCAGAATTTGTCGCTAAAAAAGCATATGAAGGATTGATGAATAATCAGATTATTATTATTCCGAGTCTTAAAGACAAACTTATGATCCAAGGAATTCGATTGCTTCCCCGAAATGCAGTTACAAAGCTAGTCAGAAGATTACAAGATAAAATATAGTGAAGAAGTATACTATTATAATTATTCTTAGTTGTCTTTTAATTGGATTGCTTTTAGTTATTCAGAAAAAGAATATGGACGAAAAACCTATTGATCCTAACGAAATACGATATGTAGCTCTCGGTGACTCATATACTATTGGTGAGGGAGCTGAAAAAAATGAGGCTTGGCCAAATTTACTTACTGATCATCTTATAAGAGAAGGCGTATCTATTAGACTAATTGCAAATCCCTCTGTTACAGGATGGACAACTCAACAAGTTATAGATAATGAACTCCCTGTATTTGACGCTTCAAATCCTACATTTGCCACACTTCTTATCGGTGTAAATGATTATGTACAGGGTGTTGATATAGTTTCTTTCAAAAAAAATCTAATCATCATTCTTGATCATATACAGTCAAAACTTCCTGACAAACAGAAACTGCTTCTTGTAACAATCCCTGATTTTTCTGTTACACCAAACGGTATGCGCTTTGGTAACCCAAAAGATAGCTCACAAGGTATTTTAGAATTTAACAAAATTATTACAGATGAGGGTAAAAAAAGAAACTTACCAGTTGTAGATATTTTTCCAATTAGTCAAGAAATGAAAAATAATCCAGAACTCGTTGCTCCAGATGGACTTCATCCATCAGCAAAAGAATACGCAAAATGGGAGGAGTTAATCTTTAAAGAGACAAAAAAAATGCTTCTCCCCTAACCTGTTGTTCAGTTCATGTGATAGAATTAAGGCATGAATATACTTTTCGTTGCTGCAGAAGTTGCTCCTTTTGTTTCTGTTGGTGGATTATCTCAAGTAATGTATTTTTTACCCCATGCTTTAAGAAAACTCGGCAATGATGTCCGAATATTCACTCCAAAGTACGCAACAATGGACACAAATTTGGAAAAAGGAAAATCCTGGGATCTCACAATGGAATACGAAGGTCTTCCAATTCCAACAGGAAAAGGAAAAGATAACGATATACTTATCTGCAATATTAAATCATACACTTCTACCAACGACAAACTAACGAGTTATTTTTTAGAAAATAGAGAGTACTATGAATTACGCGCTAACGTCTTTGGCTATATGGATGATCATGTGCGATTTGCCCTTCTATCCAAAGGTTGTCTTGAATGGTTGTTGAAAGTAAAAGAATCTGGAGGTGGGTGGTGGCCGGATATAATTCACTGCAACGATTGGCATACAGCATATCTGGTTGAGCTAGCTCGAAAAGATGAACGATATCAACAGATATTCGCAAAAACACCGATTATTTTAACAGTACATAACTTCGCTTATCAAGGTAATTATGATTTCCGTTATGCACATAAAAATGATCGTGATGATGGTTCAAAAAATCTTGCTCCTATATTGTCGCCAAAGCTGCAAAAACAAAATGCTTTACTCCGTGGGATATTACATGCCGATGCAATAAATACTGTAAGTCCTACACATGCGATTGAGGCTTTAACGCTCGAATATTCCGAAGGACTTGGAGGAGCATTACAAAAAGTAAGAAAAAAATTCACTGGAATCCTAAATGGAATTGACACAGAGAGCTTTAACCCTGCTAATGATCCACTCATTAAAAAGCCGTTCACTCAAAAGAATTTTGTATCCAAACGAAAAGTAAATAAAAAGGACCTGCAGGAACTATTTTCCTTGCCCGTTGACACAAATAGACCACTTATTGCAATTATGGGAAGACTTTCCCCACAAAAAGGGTGGGATTTACTTTTGGAAATTTTACCAAACCTCTTTACAAATAGACTCGATATTCAAGTCGTTGTTTTGGGAGGCGGAGACGACCGCTTCCGGCAGAGTTTGCAAGCCCTTCGCGACAAATACCCTCATCAATTAGCAGTCAATCTTCAATCTGATTTTCGCTTGTCCCATAAACTTTTTGCAGGAGCAGATATGTTTTTAATTCCAAGTTATTTTGAACCAGGGGGAATCGTGGCTTTAGAGGCGTTAAGATATGGTGCTGTCCCAATTGTCCGAAGAACAGGAGGGCTGAATGATATTATCGAAGACTTTGATGCTGAGAAAGCCTCGGGGAATGGTTTTTCTTTTACCTATAAAGACCCATGGGCACTTTATGAATCTATCATTGAAGCACTTACAATCTACTCTCAACCTCATCTTTGGCAAAAACTTGTCAAAAACTGCCTGAGATATGATTTCTCTTGGGATATCGCAGCAAAAAAATATAATTCCTGGTATAAAGAAATCTATGGAGAAAGCAGATCCAAACGCTCAGTGGTTTGAAACATTTAGAAATTCCATCCATTATCAAACCTTCAAAAAACGACCGGTAGCATACTTTTGCGCTGAGTTCGCGTTATCAGACACTATTCCTATTTATGCTGGTGGTTTGGGTGTTTTAGCAGCTGATTTCATAAAAGAGGCATCCGATCAAAATTTCCCCCTTGTGGGTGTCGGACTTTATTACCACCAAGGATATGTGAGCCAAAAAATTGATGAACTTGGGGTTATTACAGAGCTTCGTAACGTTAACAAACCTACAGACGTAGAACTTGTAGCAGTTTTGGATCACAATCAAAAACGTATTATTGTTGATGTTCCTATCCAAGATCGGATTGTTCATGCACAGGCATGGAAATGGCAAAATGGGTCAGTACCCGTTTATTTACTCGACACTGATATTGCAGAAAATGACCCAAATGATCGCCGGATTACCAACAGATTGTATGATCTCGATAAAGAGACACGATTCCGACAAGAGATGATTTTGGGTATAGGAGGCATCCGATTACTCGAGTTTTTGCAAATTCATCCCTACGTCTATCACATGAATGAAGGGCATTCAGCAATGCTCGTCTTAGATTTAATCCGGCACGAAATGGTAGAACACAAAATTGGTTTCATCGAAGCCAAAGAACTCACAAGTCATCATATTATATTTACAAACCACACCCTTTTGCCTGCCGGAAACGAACTCTACAGCAATGATCTCGCTTCTACCCTTCTTTCAGCTTATGCACAAGAGCTAGCTGTACCAATTACAGATATTGTGGCTTTAGGACTAGTGCAAGAATCGAGTATATTTTCTATGACAATGCTTTCTCTGAGACTGGCGGCGCGAATTAATGCAGTTAGCCGCTTGCATTTACAAAAAGCTAAAGAGATTTGGACAAATCATCCGATGGAATCTGTAACCAACGGCATACATATTCCAACCTGGAATCAATTAGAATCAACCGATTCCTTGTGGGAATCACATCAGGAAAATAAAAAAAAGCTCCTTACAGAAATCAAAAAAACAAATGACATTGACTGGGATGAGAACATCCTTCTTCTGGGTTGGGCTCGAAGGCTAGTAGCATACAAACGTCCACTTGCACTTTTTGAAGACCTTGAGTGGTTCAAATCCTTGGCCGAAAATACAAATCAGCCTATTCGTGTAGTAATTTCAGGACAATCACCACCAGGAGACACAAAAGGAAAAGAAATTTTGCAAAAACTAGAAAGCTTGGTAACAAAAGATCTCAAAGGCATCGTTGTATACCTACCCACATATAATCTGTCAGTGTCTAAACTACTTATTGCAGGTTGTGATGTATGGCTTAACACACCAGTAGTTGGATTTGAAGCTTGTGGTACAAGTGGAATGAAAGCAGCATTAAACGGCGTATTACCAGCAAGTACAAAAGATGGATGGATAGATGAAGTAGATTTACAAGGCGCGGGATGGATTCTTGATAATGATAAAATTGCTCAAAGTCTCTTAGATGTCTTGGAGAAACAAATTGTCCCAATGTACTATGCAGTATCTAATGGCGGAAAACCAAACGAGTGGGTGAGATATATGCAGCACGCATGCGAATTAATTTATAGTCAGTTTAGTACAACAAGAATGCTTCGCAATTATATTGAGACGATGTATCTTCCTGCATTGAAATCTTTACCCGCTACTCCGTCGCTATAACGAGCTTCTCAACAGGTATATTCAAACGAAAATGCCAATTAGGATCATTTTTTTCTCTTTCTGTTCCCGGCGTATTGATTCTATCTTTTGTTAACAACCAATCCTGTAATGGAATGATTACAATTTTTGCTGTGGAGTTAATAACCTTCTGACGAAACAGTACAGCCAGTTTTTTATCGTCAGCATTAAAGGGAATACTATTCAATTCTGCTAATATTTTTTTTTGTGACGGTGTTAAAATCTGAAGATATCCAACAAGGGGTTCCGTATCATGTATTGAGGTACAAGCTACCGTATGAGGTGGATACGAGTCAACAAGAGCATTCTTCTCTATTACTTCATTAGTTTTCTCATTGATTCCATAGCTAAGAATACGAATCATCCACACGTCAAGCTTGCTCAGTTCTTCTTTTGGGCTGTGTTCTCTAATTTTCGAAGTACCTTCTGCATACGTGTGAAGTCCAAAATCTTTTGCATATGAAATAATCTCTTTAAAAACTGAAAAGCCAGGGCCTGATTCCCATGTATCTCCCGCAGAATTTTCGGGATCTAATGACCCATACAAGAAAAATCCATGTGCATGGTCAAAGCGAACACTATCAAAAAGTTGAGCCAAATATCTCAGGCGTATTTTCCACAGATCAATGACATGTTGATTCTGAAACTCCGAACCCCAATGATATAGCGGATGCCCCCAAAGCTGTCTCCCAAAATATTCTTTCTCGCCACTCGGAATACCTGACACACGATGCATTCTGTAATCATCTGCTATGTCAAATAATGATTGATTGGCCCAGACTAATGGGCTTTTTATTCCAAGATAATATGGGATGTCGCCGACTAGAAAAATTCCGTATTGCTTTGCTTTTTCTCTGAGTGCAGTATACGACTTGTGTAATTGCCACTGCTCAACAATGTAAGTATTTATTTGAGGGTTAAGTTCTTGTTTTATTTTTTCCCACTCAACACCATCTCTCTTTCGAATAGGCTCATCCCATTTAGTCCAATCATCAGTTTCAAAACGATCCCGAATTGCACAAAATAATGAATAATCATTAAGCCAATCTGCATTTTCTTCTTGGAACACTTGGAGTTGCGTGTCAGTTGGGATATTATCTTTTGACAAATCAGAAAGGTACTTAGGATTAAGGCCAATGCCATATCCTTTATAAGGAGAAGCGACATGTTTTTCTTTGGATCCTAACTCTAGTTGTGTCTCATGAAGAGGCAGGAGCTGCCATGCAGACTGCCCTGATTTTTTAAGCCAGTCAAGAAATAATTCTCCATTTTCAAATCTACCATATTGGGGAAATTGAATACTATGAAGTGAATCAAGGGGTGTAAGGGTACCTATTATCTTTTTTGCTTTATCCATTGTGCACAACTGCATTTTTTCGGAAAGCTGCTTGATCTGTTTTCTCGACAAGATCTTTATGCTTTTTCAAAAGAAGTTGGGTTAAAACTGCAAGAGATAGTGTGTCTAGCTCTTTAACAGAAAAAAACTCTAAAATTTTTCCGTCTCTTCGTACTATATGATTAACATTGTCATCAGTTAAGTGTGTGTGATAAAAGTGTTTTCTCACATTTTTATCAACAATGCTCTCAAGAAATTGTAAGGACCCAAGCTGGATACTTGTTTCTTTTTTTACTTCTCTTTGAATTGTCTCTTCTGGAGATTCATTTTTCGTACCTACTCCACCGATAAAATGCCAGTGGTTTACATCTAATGTAGCCAGAATATAATCTTTCTGCATAAGAAGAACTTTCCCTTTATACGTTAAAAGAACTATGCTTTGATCCATATATACCCTACGGCTTTACGGAACCTCACTATTCTCGTGGTTTAGCTTCCTTAACTACTATGGCACGTCCACCGAGTGTTGTACCATTTAGTTCCTGGATAGCTTTTTTTGCTTCGTCTTCAGTTGTCATTTCTACAAAACCAAAACCTTTTCCTTGTCCTGTAGCTCGATCGACGATTACTTTTGCTGAAAGAACTTTTCCAGCTTGCTGAAAATGCTCTTCTAATTGCGCATCAGTTATGTCATATGCGAGACTTCCTATAAATAAATTTGTCATTACTAGTTCCTCCTTTCAATATGAAAATTTAGTGTCTTGGGTGTTGTGGAAGATATATTCATAAATTATTTGTAGATTAATAAACAGAAAATGAAGACTTCTATCCCTCGATTTAACTATAAAATTACTTCTAACTTTATACAGTATATCAGATGCCTTCTATAAAAGCCATTTATACTTCAAGCATTTAGAGGAAGTGTGAAGGTAAACTTGGAACCCTTATTTTCTTTACTTGTCACCCAAATCCGACCATTATGTCGTTTGATAATTTCCGAAGAGATGTAGAGACCGAGTCCAAGCCCTGGGAAAGTTTCTTGTCCATTCCTTTTTTCTCTATAGAATCGCTCAAATACATACTGCTGTTCTTCTTCGCTAATACCTATTCCAAAATCATGAATCGAAACAGATACAGAATCCAAATCAGCAGACAATTCTAGTATAACTTTCTCAGAATTCGGAGAATACTTAATCGCATTCGTCAATAAATTTGTAATAACCTGTCCAATCCGATCATGATCAGCAACGAGGGATTTCCCCGTTGTACCTTTTTTGACAATCTTATGATGTCGGGCTGTTGGCTGGACCTCTTCAATAATCTCATCAACTAAATCATCGAATAAGAATTGTCCTTGATGAAATGACAACTTCCCAGCCTCTATCTTTGTAATATCTAATAAATCTTCAATGAGGGTAGTAATTTTATTAATTTGAATATCCATTTTTCCTAAATATGCTGCCGAACTTTTATCTTTTTGTTTTTGGCACTTTTTTTGCAAAACTTGTGCGAATGCCTTCAAACTTGTTATTGGTGTTTTTAACTCGTGGCTAGCTAATGCTATAAACTCATCTTTTTGCTGTTCTAGTTTTTTTCTTTTTTCAATTTCAGCTTCGAGAGAGCGCGCTTTTTGTTGAAGCAAAGCAATTTCACGATGACGCAGTTCTTCAGATACAAGTGACGTATAACTTTCTGAAGGAATGACACTGCTATGCGTTGTGCCTACTTCACTAAAATGAACGCTGTGATATTCTTTATCAAATCCATTGATGGGATATGCACAAAATAGAGAAAATGAATTCTTTTTTTGAATGTTGTTCCATAGCTCCTCCAATTGAATTGCACCTGCTTGATTTCCATTTGCCCATAAGTAGGCTACCATCTCTCCAAAAGCTCTTATTTTGCGTCCAGACTTTGATACACGCGTTAATAATTGTGAGATGAGTGGATTAAAAAGCTCCGCAGATGGCTGATCTCCGACCATAAACTTTGAAAGTGTCTCAACCGAATCCAATACAACGTATTGTCCTTGTATCTGAGCTGTAGTGAGGTCAAGACCATAACTTTTTAATCGTTTTTCAACTTCTTCTCTATGATCTTTTGTTGCAATAATGATACATGAATCACCTTCTAGCAATCCCATTCCTATAAACTTGCTCAATGAATCAAGCAAAAATGAGTCGCTTTCATAGAACTGAACAAAATGCTCCGAGTCATTTATTTGTTTCCAATCCAGATAAGGAACCACTATCGTGGGTGAAAGATCTGCCTCTTGTGAAATCGATGCGTGATTGGTGATTAATTGTTTTTGCTCCTGTAATTCGTCAGGAATAATATTTCCTTTTGCCATCTGGAGAAGATTCTCTTTTGTAAATCTCCAGTCACCTCGAACCCCAACTTTAACTCCACTGATCGTTTTAGATTGAGCCCATCGTCGAATTGTTCCTGGGTTTACTCCCAAAAAGTCCGCTGCCTGCGAAACATCATAAAGAAGTTCGGAATTTGAAGGTTGTTTCTTATTCATACTTACACTTGCTTACCTAGCCTAGCATATTTATGTGAAGCATCAAGTAAGAAACTTGTAAGTAACAGTGGGTGTTATGGAAGACGTGTATAGAAATTTGACAAAAAAAATCTAAGACTCGCTGATTGCTACTTCAACCCCTGGGGTCGCGAATTACAGGATAATTAATTTGCGGAACTTGTGGCTGTTTTAGGCTCTGAAGCGTCAGAAGCTTCTTTTTTGTAAACAAAGCTCCTTTTGAGGGTTTTTTCTTCCCCAGTTACAATACTTTTCACTCGCAGCTCAAAATCCACATTTCCTGAAGTTAAATTGTACAAGGAAACTGACTGATCATCGTAATCTGACCATCGTCCCCCATTTATGCGATATGCCCATACAGCCGCACAATATTCACCCTGGGAGTATTTAATACGGACTGATACTGGATTATCGGAAACCTCTACACCTTCTAGTGGAGCAATGATTTCAACTGGACCTAGCTCTTTTACACACGCTTCTTTAAGTGTGGGGGTTGGCTTTTCATCTAAATCTTTCGTTGTAGGCACAGCAACTATTATTTTCTCTTGATTTGGAGCAACAGCCTCAGTTTTCTTCTCCCCAGTCAAATTGCTCAAATTGAGAAGCAATACAGTTAGAAGTACAGGCACGGATAGGAGTGCGGTAAAAAACTCAATATAACGCTTTTTTTCCGGTAAATTTCTATACGAATATAGTAATTTCTTCATCATAATCGGGCGAACTGGTATTGTACCAGAAAAACAGCCTTTTTCCAAACATTATCAAACATGTATAATGAATTCATGACCGAAGCAATTCTACCTCCATCTCCCGAACGATTACAACATATGACCGGAATGGAAGGGCTTCACGGAAGACTTGTCTTAAAAAATCAAGAAGCATTAAGCCTTTCAAAAGACTGCAAAACTTCTGATCTAAAAACTTCATCATTTGAAGAAAGAGATTACACTCCATTTGAAAATGCCTCAAGATTTGATCGTCAAACATATTGGACGGAAAAATCTGAAAGTAATGAATTTGAAAACGACTATAATGAGTGGAAAACAAAACTCGTTGAATCATTTTCAGGAGAAAAAGGAAAAAAAATGCAAAAAGGCCTTTCTCCTCTTTTAGACAAGACAGGAGTTACACATGCTGAAGGAGAAGAATTTAGTAAAGACGATGCTGAAAAAGTGTACAATCGATATTTGATATCAACTGATGATTCCGGTGTAAAACGATTCGTAAAAGATATCTTGTCTTCTTATTCTATTGCAAATACGGATACTATGATGCACGATCTTCCGAAAATTCAGTGGCTCGCACATATATTTGGAGAAAAAGCTCAAGAAATGGTTACACATCTAATTCTGGCCGAGGCAAAGGTTAGAAAAAACCCTCAATTTGTAGAAAATCTTCCAACCATCAAAAATACAATGACCAATGAAACGAGTATGCGAATTAACATATTGGATGATGAAGAAAAACGTATTTTAGACTTTATCTCAAATAGTCAAACTCCAATTCCCTTACGCACAAATATACCAAGAAAGAACATTGAATCTGAAGAGGAACTCTCTAAAGAATTACCTATCTTACAATATAAAAAAGACATTCAAGAGTTGGTCACAAACAATGATTCCGTAATCATTATTGGCGGCACAGGGTCTGGGAAGACTACACAGGTACCACAAATGATTCGTGAAATCATGAAAGAAGAAGACAAACTGATTGTCACTGAACCACGTCAAATCAACACGGAAAATCTTGCGAAACGTGTTGCCGAAGAATCTGGAGTTACCTTAGGAGTAGAAATTGGATATAAGCATGGAGATAAGGAAACCACCCCAAATCCAAAAACAGACACAATTTTTAATACTGAAGGAATTCTCCTCAATAAACTTCTACACGATCCTCTCCTTTCCGGTATCTCTCATGTCATGATTGATGAAGTGCATGTACGAAGCACTGATACCGAGCAGCTATTGGCATATTTGAAGAAGGCACAAAAACTACGTAAAGAGCAAGGGTTACCACCCCTCAAAATCATTGTCGCTTCTGCTACGGTCAACAAAGACGAGCTCGTAGATTATTTTGACAATGCACCTGTTTTGGATGTTGAAGGACGTATGTACCCTATTTCGCTTCATTTTGAAAACAACGATCTTTCCAATGAAGAAAAACCGAATCGGGCAGCAGATATTGTCCATCAAATAAGTGATCACGGTTTTCAAGGCAGTGGACTCATAGCGGTAGCCGGAGTCAGAGATATAAAAGAGCATGCACGTGTTGTTCGGGAGAAAAATCCAGATGCTATTATTATTGAACTCCATAGAGGATCCTCTGATAAAGAAAAAGCTGAAGTTGAAAAGGAAGCAGAAGCAGGAAAACACAGGGTCATTATCGCTACAGATTTTGTGCAAACTGGTATCACCATTCCCGATTTAACCTATGTCATTAATACGGGAGATGTAAATAAAAACATTATCGACGAACGGACTGATTTAGTTTATCTATCTTCAGCACAGCAATCACAAGCTGAAATAGATCAGTGGTCCGGCCGAGCAGGCAGAGTAAAACGGGGCGATGTATATAACCTCTTTACAGAAACCAACTATATAAGCAGGCATCCCTATCCTATTCCTGAAGTAAAAAGATCAGATCTCACAGAACTTATTTTGAACACTAAAAAGATGGGCTACAACGATGTATCTGAAGTTCAATTTCTTTCTGAACTCGATGATCCCCGGATTGCTCTTGCCACGGATATTCTTCAAAAGCTTGGAGCACTCAATCCAGATGGATCACTAAATGAGGTCGGAATTCGGATGCTTGAGTTTAAGACAGATTATCACTTGGCTCGCATGATCGTTGCAGGAGAAGAAAAAGGCAAAGGAGTTAAAGAACTCTGTATGATTGCCGCAATGGCTGATAATAACCGCAATCTTTTTAAGAGGGATACTGAGAAGGAAACAAGAGCCCGATTTAAACATCCCACCTCTGATTTTTTAATGTATCTGAATATGTGGAATGAGTTTGAAAAAAATGGCCAATCTCCTGAGTGGGCAAAGGCAAATGGACTTGACCACACTACGCTTATGAGTATCAAAACAAAAGCAAACAAGCTCTATCGAATTGCAAAAAGAACAAACGATGCACCCACAGAAGAAGATTTAGAACATAGTATATTTCTTGGTTATAGAGATAAGCTCATGAAACATCAACATACGAGGGGAAACTATATTTGGCCACTTAAGAGAGTTGTAAATTTCAATATTTATATTGATTCAAGCTCTACTACCGCTTCAATTATGCCTGAGTATATTGTTGCTGCGAAAAACGGTTCTATTCGTATGAAAAAAAATGGTGGGAGATTCATTCACGTTTCTGAATGCCAACGAGTAAAACCTGAATGGCTATAAAGTACAATCTATTTTAAAGTGTCTTGAAAGAATTCCACAGTCCGTTGCATTGCAGAGTTAAAACTGCTTCCTGAGATATTATGGCCTCCCGATGAATATTCGAATAATTCGTGAGAGACAGATGTTTTATCCATCACCTTCATAAGATCTCTGCTATAGCCGATGTCCACTACATCATCATCAACAGCATGATGAATTTGGATAGATCCTTTTAAATCTCCTAAATAATTTGTTGGAGCAACTTGCTGCCAAAATGCACTTTGTGCACTCGGACTTCCATGTTTCTCAAAAAGCTCCCGTCTCCTACTCTGTCGTTGCTGCGACATCTGAGGAGGAGAATAACTTGAGTCCGAGATGCCATATTTCTGCCAATCAAGATATGAATATACCGCTCCCGCCCAAATAACTCCAGCAGGAATATCAGGTTTTGCAGCAATACTTCGCATGACAATATTACCAGCCATACTATGTCCCCACAATCCAATTGCATCTTTGTTGACAAAATCAGCGCGTTGCAAAGCTGAGTATGCAGAAAGCGTATCTGTTATATAGTCAGAACCATAGTACCCTCCCCCGGGGTCTCCTTCTGAGTCTGCATGCCCTCGAAGGTCAATTTTAAAGACTACAAATCCTGATCGTGCTAAATAATCTACATAGTCTGCATACTGGCCAGTTGTTTGGTATTGCGTTGGTGGAATATATCCATGGATAAAAATAATTGCAGGCCATCCTTTTTCTGGTTCTGTACCTTGTGGAATTGTTAATAACCCATTTATTTTAAATCCATCTGACGTAAAACTACTCAGATAAGAGAGATAAGAGCCATTATCTGCTAACAATTCTTTTTCTCCTAATCTACTTTCATACGTTTTTGCCCTCAAATATGGCACTGTTAATTCTTGAAATGGAAATGGGGTGGGAGAAATATCTGTCTTATTTAATAATTTAGAACCCAAATCAGAATTTATGGATTGGATTTTGTTAGTTGTAGGTCTTGCTAAAAAATATGCAGCAAAAGCTAGAATAATTATTCCGAGTAACGTCGCAATTCTTAAATTCCAAACATTTTTCTTTTGTTCTGGTTGGATAGGAACCCGCTCTGGAATAGATTGTTGATTATTAATAATTTTAGCCATTTGACTAGTATAAAATATTTTTGTAAAAATTTCATGAGACGTTATTTGTTAAAGTAGTGGTATACATTTTGCGAGACTTCAGCTATCCGGTCTTCTGCTCCTTCTGGAAAATCACTTTCTGAAAAAGCGGTAATAATATAATCTTTTTTATCAAGATATACGATTCCCGCATCATGAGTGAAATAACCCAACTCACCTGTTTTATGTGCTATTTCAACGTTATCTGGCAGATACTTTGGAAGTTTGTTATTAAGTTTTTGTCTTTTCAAAAGTTCTATCATATCCTTAGTAGAACTGGAGTTCCCCAAATCTCCTTTGTACAACTTCTCAAAATAAAGTGATATATCATATGGTGTTGTTTTCGGTGTTCCATCTTTACTTCCAATTGAAGATTCTTCAAAACCATATTTTTTAAGAAAACTTGTGATATTTGACAACTTCACTTTCTCACTCAACAGCAACGCAGCGTAGTTGTGAGAAATAGTTATCATCTGATCTAATGCCTCTTCAACACTCAGTGAAATTTCACCATCCGTCATTTCTGCAGATTCTGTTGCAATATTAAATTTGTCATTGAGAACTGAAATTTCCTGTGTCATTTTGTCACTTAATTTAAGCTTTCCACTCTCTAACTGCTGAAAAACAGTTGCCATAACCCACAACTTATACAAACTGCCGGGTTCAAATACTCTGTGTTCTTTTGATGAATAACTTTCATTTGTTTTTAGATTTTTAACAACAATTCCATATGTTCCGGTAGTCCCTTGCAATGACTCCTCAATTACACGTCCAAGTTCTGATGAAGTTTGTGCTTGAATAACCTGTCCTTTGGATTTTGGTATTGGAGAAATTGAAATTGGCTCGGAACTATAGATAACCATTCGAACAATAAGAAAAAGGAGTATTCCAACAATAATAGGAAATAAAATAAGTATCAAAAACGCTCTCATTCAGTGAATATCTATTGTATCACTTAAAATATAAATGGATGGCAGGTACGCCAGTATACTTGTCATTAATTACTTTAATTGGTTTAATTACAGTTATCACCTCGGAGGTGATTCGAGTATAACACCTCGGAAGATTATAATTACTCTAAAAGTAAATGTTTAATTCTATCTAAGGTTCGCTGATAATCTGATTGGTCATAAAGAAATTGTTTATAGCTTTGACTGTCAGTAAAATGAGAAAGTATATCTTCTTTCATACAATAACTATTTTTTGATTTATCTAAATATTCATAGAGTGATGAAAATCTATACTCTGACAACTCATCTAAAGTTTTGACAACAAATGACGTGTATGGATTGAGATGAATATATCTATTAACATGTATTAATTGTTCATTATCTTCAATTCTTATGGCTTTAAATTGGCCTTGAAAGAGATGCCCTTGTCGCTTATTCTTCGTATTAAAATAACGTGTATAACTATTTTGAAATTGAGCAAGGAATTTGCTGATTCCATTATCTATTTCTTGTCTCAAAAGAAGATGAAAATGATTTGGCATGAGACAAAATGAGATAATCTTAATATTTTCTTTAACACTGTTCTTGAGTGATTCGAAAATCTCTTTCCTTTTCTCGACTCCACAAGCAAGATAGTATGAAAGCCTTATTGAAGGATTCTCATATCGGTAGTAATTAAATGTTTCAAGAACTCTTATACAATTTCTTTGTGAAGTAAAGATAGCTTCCTTATTAATGCTTCTGTTAAAAACATGATAATACTCACCATTTGCCAATACAACTTTTCTCTGTGGCATATAAGTAAGTATTGACATAAAATCCCGAGGTGTCAAGTATAAATCACGTCGGAGGTGTTGTATTATATACAAAAATAAATTCAACGGGACTATAAAGTCTCATAAAAAATGCGTAGGAAAACAACTTAAACAATAAATTTCTCATAGTGGATATTTTCTAAGTTTAATCTTGAGATGAATCTTCTACTTATTTCTTTATATCTGTTTTTTTTATAGAAATTTTGTGCATGAATTTGAATTTCAGTTGTATCCAAAATTAATTTTTTATAACCCAGCCCTTTTGCTTTCTTTTCAAGTAACGTCAATATTTTTTGTCCAAACCCCCTTTTTTGAAAATCTGGGTGAACTCTCATTCTCTTAATTTCACCAGTATCCTGAGATTCTTTTCTAAGTGCGCCCATTGCAATTATCTTATGGCCAATCTCTCCTCTAAAAATTCTCCCTCTCTAAAATAGATTTCTTCTATATTATGTAAATCATCATCCCAACCACCACTTCCCATATACGTTCCTACCTGTTTTAATGCAAGAATGTGGAGACTAACCACCTGAGATGATCGGATCTTTGGTAACGACGAATTTCAAGAATATCCATTAACTAGAATTCAACTGGAATAATAAGTTTTTTAGCATTTTCTGAAAGTCCTGAAGGATTTGCATTATGAAGTATGAGTTTACCTTTAGAAGTATTAGGTTTGGAGAAAATCAATTTGCCTTCAAATGGTACAAAATCCTCGGTCATCCACTCCTTTTGTGCTTGGACAATTCCAACTGCTAAGCTTTTACCACTGGCATCAAAAAGTTCTGCGGAGAAATTTGCTTCAAAATACCATGGACCCCTCGCCTTCCCACCAATTTGCAAAGGACTTTTGACTCTTTGATTTGGTCTGGGATTTTCAACTAATATTTCATCACTGAGATCTAGTTCATTTCCAATTTCTTGAGTAAAACTTCTGCCATCTGGAGTCGCACACCTGCCAGGATAACTATCCATAATAGGAAATCCTGCTTCTGCACACTTTTCAAACGAATTAATCTGTGAAATTTTCTGTGCTTTATCAAATTGGATATAACCATATACGGTTCCCACAAGGATAATTAAAATAACAGTTCCAACCACTAACTTTTTCATGATTGAATTATTATACATCAAATTATTCTCCTCAAACTTGTTTTTTAATAGAAAAAAGACTATAGTAGTTATAGTCATCAAGAGTGGTAGATAGATTTAATGACTATCTACTCAGCAACCGAGGGAAACTACGGTGCTATTGATTCCGAGTGAAAGATGTGACCCGAGTTTATCGAGGGTAAAAATTCTTTCCTCTCGGGCACGAGAGGTTTTTTTATGGGTAAATTAACTGAAGCAATTCATGCCACGTCAACAATTGATCCAGAGCATATAAAATCAATAATTCTCGGTATTCCTCGCATTAAAGAAACGTTTAACCATGGAATGTTTGATATTGTAACAGCAGGAGACGAACAAACTGCACAAGTAACTATTGGTGACCACAGAAGTGACCAGTGGGTTCTTTATAAACTGAGAGATAGAAGTACAGATGGACCTGGGTGGCAGGAATCTCATTTAAGCAGGTGGCCAAACCGCCATCCAGATGACGTATTCACCTATGGCAAAGCTGTTGAAGAGTCAAAGTATTTTGCAGACCCACACCATCCACTGGATGAGCGGTTTACAGATGAGGAAGCACGTTTTATCGAAAATCCTTTTGAGGCAATTCCATTTGATAATCCAACTATGGAAAATGTAAAAAGCTGGTATGATATGATGAATCAGATCCTCAGAGATCCAGACGCTCCGTATCCCGGATACCACTGTGCGAAATCACTCGGAGGTTTATCCAAACCAGTACTCGAACGCACTATAAAACATGTAAAGGATTTCGGATATGATTATGTTACCGCAGTTCCTACTTGGTTCCACGTAGCACAACAATATACGGGGAGTCTCGGGTTTGACTATGTACATCTCCAAGACAAGGAAAGAGTAACCGAAATCTCTGATAGATTACCCCAAACGACAACTCGTCAAAAAGTAGTTGCAAGTTGGGTTGTTGTTTCCCAATTCGTCCATGAGGTGGTTGAACAACAAGGCGGCAAAGCAGAAGAGATTGTTGATCCGAGAATTGTTCTCAGACGTCCAGATAATGGCATACTTGCATTCCCACTTACACCAGAAAGGAATCTATGGGTCGCTCGAAAAGCATAGAACAAAAAGTAATATCTTTCCAACAGCAGCTTGATTTAATTCCAGAACTTGCATGGAATGAATTTAAGACACAGGAATTTATTATTGAGCAACTGGGAAAAGATTTTGTATGGTCAGAAAAAACCGCAGTCGTTTACAAACTAGGGTATGGAAAACCTATTTTTTTTCGTGCTGACATGGACGCACTAAATACTCCTGATGGTATCAAACATGTTTGTGGACATTCGGCACATATGGCGTCTTTGATGGGAGCATATCTCTATCTCAAACAAGCTCCTTTGAACAATACTATTTACTTTATTTTTCAACCATCTGAAGAAGGATTCCCGAGTGGCGCAGAATTTATAACCAAGAATTTTTTACACAGAATCCCATTTGTAGGAGGGTTTGGGTTCCATGTCTGGGAAAACAAAGAAGAAAACAAATTATATGATGTTCATATGGCATCTGGTGATTATTTTGAAATCTCAATACGGGGTCAATCAACACATATTAAAAATAAAAATAGCTACGAAAGCTCCGATGTCTTACAAATTGCCTCCCAGCTCATTGTCATAATTAATAAAAAAAAGTTCTCAAATTCAATTATAAATATTGGGACAATAACAGGCGGCGAGACAGCAAATAGTATCGCAGGTAAAGTGCTATTGACTGGAGACATACGTGCGAATTCAAAGCTCCAAGGAGATCAAGCTTATAAATGGCTACAAGACGTTATTGGAAAAACTCAATCTCGTTCAAAAGATGTAAAAATTTCTTTGACGTATTACAAAACATATCCAGTTTTGGAAAATGATAAGAAATTAATGAAAAAGATTGGACAAATTCTCCCTATTTCGGGAAAAGTAATAAGTTTTGGGACAGAGGATTTTTCGCTCTACCCAAAACCTTATGTTTTCCTTTTTATAGGTACCGGGAAAAAAGAAAGCATCCATACCACTGATTTTTCAGTGCCTAACAG
>Ga0163150_10002041_pt1 | contig 32387 bp, 28 predicted proteins | sample OliLakLV19P2IB_FD_148628 | JGI IMG/M metagenome (GOLD analysis project Ga0163150, IMG submission 148628) | Freshwater microbial mat bacterial communities from Lake Vanda, McMurdo Dry Valleys, Antarctica - Oligotrophic Lake LV.19.P2.IB | ecosystem: Environmental > Aquatic > Freshwater > Lake >...
TGCTCTTGAGAAGCCGGAGGTCGCCTGAAGGAAGTTGTGAAAAACCTGTGGACATCGGGTGAATGTTTCTTCAAAAAACCCTTGACAGACCACCTCAGATGTCTCTTGGGATGGGAACGGGCTGTCAGGCCCCCGGGGTGGGTTGTAGTCAATGCGACCACCCACCCCGTCTGGCGCCGCGACCGCTGTCGCTACGCCAGCCACCCCTCCAGGGAGGGGATTTTCTTAGGTGTCGAAAGTGTTCTTGGGCGTCGTGCCGCCAGCGGCTGCTCTAGCAAGCCATTCCATACAACCCTGGGAGGTGCGTCCGCTCACATGTTTGGGGCGCTCGATCGGCCACCACCAAGAAGTGCAGGGTTTTTCTTCCAAGTCAGGACGGGCCCGCGATCCCCTAACTGAAGTCATTTTCCTGTTGATATCAAACGGGTGTTTGACTACTTTATAAGGCCCTGAACGTCAAGTGACGCATCACCGCTAGGAACAGCGCACGCCGGATGAAGAAAACCATTCTGGTCATCGACAACGAGCGACCCATGCTGGAACTGGCCCGAATGATTCTGGAGAGGGCTGGTTACCGGGTGCGGGACGCGGTCAATGGGGCAGACGGGCTTGAGAAGGCCATGGCGCTGAGGCCCGATCTCGTTCTGATCGACTTCATGATGCCTGTGTTGAACGGCATCGATACGTTTCAGCAGCTCGTGCAAAATCCAGCCTATCACGAGATTCGAGATACGCCCGTCATCATGCTCACCGCCCGGTCGGTGGACGAACCCCATCGCAAAGAACTGCTGGCGATGGGACTCGCCGCCTACCTGGTAAAGCCCTTCGGTCATCGCGAGCTGGTCAATGTGATTGACAACGTTTTCTTAAGCCACGAGTTGAAGATTGAGAACCGGCGCCTTCAAGAAGAATTGCACGATTCATTCCATGAAACTGTGAACCTGTTGATCAATCTTCTCGCCATCCGCGACCCGGTCACGCAGCTCCACTCACTGATGGTTCTGTCGCTTGCAGAGCAGGTCTGCAGCATGCTGCAGATCAACGGCGACGACCTGTTCCACATCAAACTGGCCGCATTGTTGCACGACATTGGCAAGATCGGGATTCCGGAAGAGCTCCTGTCCAAGACCGAAAGTTTGAGTCCTGATGAATACGTTCGCATGCACCAGCACGTCCATTACGGGTACCACGCTCTAAGCGGCATCAAGCGGCTGTCCACAGCACGCGAACTGATGTTCCATCATCACGAAAATTATGATGGGACCGGATACCCGCGTGGCCTCAAGGGAGAAGAGATCCCCATGGGCTCCAGAATTGTCGCTGTGGTTGACGCGTACGACGCGATGACTTCCGACCGCCCCTACCGCAAGAATCTTGGAACGGAAGAAGCACTCCGGCGGCTGAGCGAAGCCAAGAACAAGCAGTTTGATCCGGTCGTCGTGGACGCGCTGATCGAGTGCCTGCACAACGACCCGTCACTAGTCAAAATAGCCCGAACTTGATTCGCAAGAATCGCTTGGGGTTTTGGCGGAAATCATAAAGCAGTTTAACCAGTTCGCCCGTCGCCTGGTTCATGTTGGAGTAAAGCGACGAGTCCACCATCAGCTTTCCGAGGGTCCCCTCGCCCTGGTTCATTCTTTCAGCCAAAGCAGAAAACTTTCCCACACTGTCTCGGAACTGCACATACAGCGAATCGTCTTTGGAGAGTTTTCCCAGGAACCCTTCGCCCTTTTCCATGCGATCGGCCACAACGTTAAACTTCGCCAGCAGGCTCTCAGCCCGGTTAAAGACGGCCGGATCATGCACAAACTTTCCCAGGGTTCCCTCCCCTTTCTCAACCTTGGCAGTGATATTGTCCACGCGCGCCAGGGTTCCCTTCAGGCTGTCGTAGAATTCCCGGTCGGAAATCAGCCGCCCAATCGACCCGTCACCTGATTTGACTTTGGCCAGCAGGTCGTGAGCTTCTTCGACGGTTCGGTTGAGCTTGTTGAACATGCTGGGATCGTTAATGAACTTGCCAATCGTTCCCTCGCCCAAGTCTATCTTGCGGGTAATGTCGTTGATCTTATTGACGAGGTCTCCCAAGTTCGCCACCAGGTCGTTGCTGTTCTGCATGATTTTCCTGATGTCGGCTTCCGCCGAACCTTTCACTTCCCCGCCGGGCGGTGTGGGTTTGGCGCCGGGCGAGCCTCGCGTGATGTCGATGTACTTGTCGCCCAGCAACCCAATGGAGCCGAGGGTTGCGACCGAATCCCCGCGGATTGTTTGCGAGTAGCGCTTCTCTACCTGCATCACGACTTCGACTGCCCGATCAGGATCGGGCGAGGTCGTGATATTCACGGTCGACACGTTGCCACCCTCGATACCAGCCACCCATACGAGAGACCCCTTGCGCAGACCGGAAGCACTCCCTACATAGGTTTTCAACTCATACTTCTCCGTGAAGAACCCCGCGCCCCCGCTGATCAGAACGATGGCCACGGCCAGAATTGTGAAGCTAAAGATGACCAAGATCCCGACTCGGAGCTCAGCCCAGGCAAGTCGCTTGCGCGCCATAATTCCTCCTCGTCTGCTTAGGCGAGAAACTTCTGAATGTACTCATCCCGGCTTTGACGAATTTCTTCATCAAAACCGTCAAAGATAATTGCTCCATCACGCAGCATGAGCAGCCGTGTATTGACGAGGCAAAGGTTTCCCTCCTCCTCGGTCATATAGCGCAGCACGCCATTCTGATGGCCGAGATACTGATTCGCCATGCTGAAGACATCCTTCAGCCTGTGGGTAACAAAAACCGAACTGACACCCTCGAGATCGCGAAGCTTGATGACCAGCTCATTAATCGTCCTGGCCGTCAGGGGGTCAAGCCCAGCGGTGGGTTCGTCGTAGAGCATGATCTTGGGGCTCCCAACCAGCGCCCTGGCAATCGCCGCCCGCCGCCGCATACCGCCCGAGAGTTCGGAAGGCATCTTCTCAATCGCATCCTCCAGGTCCACAAAACCCAGCGTCTTGGCCACAACGGCGAGAATCTCTTCTTCATCCAATTCGCCTTGCTCGTGCAGACGATACGCCACGTTGTCGGCTACCGAGAGAGAATCGAAGAGTGCGCCCTCCTGGAACACCATGCCAATCTTTTGCCGCACTCGCATCAACTCGCTTTCCCGCAGCCGCGAGATTTCTTCTCCATCAATCCAGATCTCGCCTTCATCAGGTTTCTCAAGACCAATGATCAGTTTCAGGAGGGTCGATTTTCCTGAACCGCTGCCACCCAAAATGACCTTCGTTTCGCCCCGCCGAACGGTGAACGACACGTCGTTCAAGATCAGAGCGTCATCGTAGTACTTCACCACATTCTTCAGTTCGATGGCGGCACTCAGTGGGTTCCAGTTCGAATCGCCCATATCCATTAGATGAACATCAACAGCAATCGCGTGATAAAGAAGTCCGAAACGAAAACCAGGATCATTGAAGTCACCACCGATTGTGTCGTCGAACGGCCGACACCCTGAGTGCCGCCGTAGGTTCGCAAGCCGCAATAGCAACCCACTACAGCAATGATAAAGCCGAAAATCGGTGGCTTGACCAATCCCTGAACGAGGTCAGAGTAGGTGAGCCGGTCATAGGCGGAGGTCAGATACAACGTTGGGCTGATGCCCAACAGAAAATAAGCCACAAAAAAGCCTCCCAGCACGCCGACCAGATCGCAGATGATCGTCAGAACGGGCACCATAGTCATCGAAGCGAACACGCGCGGCGTCACCAGTTTCTTGCTGGGGTCCGTTCCCAACGCCCGCATCGCGTTGATTTGTTCACTCACCAGCATGGAACCCAGCTCCGAGGCGATTCCCGATCCAACCCGGCCAGCCACGACAATCGCCGTCAGCACTGGCCCAAGCTCGCGAACCAGCGACACGGAGACCAGCTGCCCGGTAAATCCCACGGCGCCGAACGAAGACAACGTATTTGACGTCTGCAACGCCAGCACCGCGCCCGTGAAAAATCCGGTTAGCATGGTGATGACCAGCGAGCCGACGCCAATGATGTCCATCTGCTCAAAGGTTTCGCGCAGATACAGCGGACGTCGGAAGACGTTCAACAGGGAACGCAGACCGAGAATTGTCAGATTCTGAACTTCCAGAGCTGTTTCTTGCAGGAGTGAAGCCTGTCTGCCAGAGAGAATGTCCATAGTACCAACGGGTGCAGCAGATCAGTCGAGGGATACGAGGTGAATCCTGGAAGCCAAGCACCGTGGGGTTGTGGACGATGAACTATGCAAAGACGGCAGCCCTGGGGACATCCTGGGGGTCTGCAACAGACCGGGTTGAAAATGGAGCCGTTTCGCGCCCAACCGGGATGGTAATCGAATCACAAAAATATAGTCAAGGCGCGGAGGCCCGAAGGCACGGTCCCGTCAAAGTCGACCAGCAGTCAGGCAAGACCGATTTACTATTGGTAGTTGACAATTCTCCAATGGCAAGCGTCTCGCGAGAACCATAGGATCTCGTGATTCGGTCTGAACATCGACTTCGTCATTCCCGCGAAAGCGGGAATATATGGAGATTGGACGTTTTTTGAGAAGTGCAGCGGCATGGATGCCGCTGCTTCATCTTGAAAGCCCTGTAGGAGCGTGAGAATGTAGCCCAGGGCCAGCGAGGGCAGGAACCGCTCGCGCCGCCCTGGGTCAGCGTTCCGACCCATTCTTCCCCTCTCCCCCCGAATCGCCCGCCTTTGGGCGATTCGGGGGGAGAGGTCGGGAGAGGGGGGCCACTGGTTGCAGAGTGGCAAGCCGCGCGCTTCGTCGTCATTGTCAGTCTTGCTGGCACGAAGTGTGAGTTTCGCGAATCGGCAAGGTGTTGCCCCCTCACCTTAACCCTCTCCCCCAACACAAACGACGTGTTGGGGGAGAGGGAACAAATGATGGGAACGCTGACCCGTCTGACGCCGCCCTGGGGCTCTATTATGAAGAAGCGGCTTCCCGCCGCTTCACAAATGTCCAATCTCCAGATTCCCGCGAAAGCGGGAATCCAGTCTCCTTTCGACCGGCCAAGACCGCCGTGCCCTGAACAGCGGGCTGATTGGGGTAGGGAGAGCATCCCGCTCCCCCTCCCTTCGAACCGTACAGGCGGATCTCCCGCATACGGCTCTCCAGTTGGTGGTTTGACCTGGTTAAGGATTGACGAATTGCATCATCAACGGACGGAAAGAGAATCCAATTGACAAGCAACGAAGCGTCTACTGCCCGTTTCTCCCAATGGGTCGTCAACATGCCTAACGTTGATCGCCACAGTGTCTTCAGTCTTGCATCCACTGAAGCCGCTCCAGCTTGCTTAGCCCGAGGGCACTGCCGCCGGTTGTGCTTCGTTCGTTCTGTCGGTCACGTCTCCACCTTCCTGCCTCCCTTGACTCCATCCCCATTACGGGACTTCACGGCTACTATGGAGGCTCTGACTCCTGTCCGCCCGGCTCTTCGGCCGCTGCATGAACACCGTCTCTGTGGCGAACAGGTCTCCCTGATTCACGCATCTGGCCCTCCGATCATTCCGTCGCCAACCACCCTGGGGCTCCCGCCATCGCTTTCTCACCCTACCCCTCAGCGTGTCGGGCTTCTCACTGGCGTGAGTCCGGGCTTCGCCACTAAATCGCAGGCTCGCCAGCTTTCAGGCCGAATCGCGTTCGTTATCCTACGGACTGATCGTTCACCTCCTGCCTGTCTGCGTGTGCGCACAGGCAGACTGCTCCCCACCCCGCCTCATGGCGACGCAGTTGCAGTCGGTTACAGGCCAGAGAGGGCGTACCTGAAGAGGACTTCCACCTCTCTGACCAAATGCGCTTTCAGGCGCACGATTCCCGCTTTCGCGGGAATGACGCTACGGGAATAGACAATAGTAAGTCGGTCTTCCCGGACTGTTGATCGACTCTGACGGAGTCGTGGCCTGAAGCAGGTCCTAGAGCGTAATCCAACAGGCAGGACGTCGAACGGCGGTGAACGTTCTTCACCTTCTCGGCCTTGAATCGGTGGCCGTTCTCGCCTACACGCCCCCCTGTGTTGCGGAGGGCGGATGAGAGAAGAACGGCTGGTCAAGCAGAATGAGGCGCTGGTGAGGCTGGCCCGCAGCGAGAAACTCGCGGGGGGTCAGTGGATGGAAATTCTTGCGCCGCCTGGGCGTTGGAGACCGAACGCACCAGCGTGTGGCTCTACGATGCCCAGCATTCCCGGCTTGGCTGTGCCAATCTGTTCGAACTCGGTCCACAACGACACTCCACCGGCGCCGAGCTAGCCGCAGAGGACTATCCGGCATACTTCGCAGCCCTGCGGGGAGGAGCATACGATCGCGGCTCACGACGCCCGAACCGACGCCCGAACCCGGGAGTTCGCCGAAAGCTACCTGGCGCCTCTAGGGATAACCTCGATGCTCGACGCTCCAATCAGGGCAGGCGGCGTCATCGCAGGTGTGCTTTGCCACGAACACGTGGGGCCCGCTCGGCATTGGGAAGTCGACGAGCAGAATTTCGCCGCATCGGTCGCCGATCTGCTTTCACTCGCCCTGGAAACAGGCGAACGTAAGAAGGCTGAAGCCGAGTTACGGCGCAGCGAGGAGTACTACCGTTCGTTGATTGAGAATGCGCTCGACGTGGTGACCCTGATCGATGCCGGAGGGATCATCCGCTATGAGAGCCCCTCCGTCGAGCGTGTCCTGGGCTACAAGACGGACGAGCTGATTGGGCAGCGAGGGCGTGTGATTTTTCACCCGGACGAATTGGAGCTGGCCGACCACGTCCTGGCTCAGTTCCTCCAGAATCCCAACAAACCCGTTTCTGCAGAGTTTCGCATGCGCCACAAGAACGGCTCCTGGCGGACCATGCAGATGACTGGGAGGAACCTGCTGGACAACCCGGCTGTGGGCGGCATCGTCGTCAGTTTGCGCGATGTGACCGAGAACCGAAATGCGGAGCAGCTTTTGGAAGAGTATCGTCACAATCTGGAAAACAAGGTGCTGGACCGCACCCGCGCCTTGAACGAGAAGAACCAGGCTTTGCAAGAAGCGTTGCAGCAACTGCAGGCAACCCAGCAAGAGCTGATTCTACAAAGCAAAATGGCCTCGCTGGGCAGCCTGGTGGCGGGCGTGGCGCATGAAGTCAACAATCCCATCGGCGCGGTGAACAGTGCGGCCGATGTTTCGACGCGCTGCATCGACCGCTTGCTGAAGTTGGTCGACGGCAGCCGCGACCTGGACGAACTGAAAGGCAGCGCGACCTTTCGCCAGCTCGTCGAGATGCTCAAAGAGAATCACCGGATTACCGTCACCGCTGGAAATCGGATTGCCAAGATTGTCCGCAGCCTGAAGAATTTCGCCCGTCTGGATGAAGCCGAATTCCAGAAAGCCGATCTGCACGAGGGTCTCGACAGCACGCTGACCCTGGTGCATCACGAGCTCAGGAATCGGGCTGTCGTCCTTAAGGACTACGGAAACCTGCCCCTGGTCTATTGTTCGCCCAACCAGCTTAACCAGGTGTTCATGAATTTGTTTATCAACGCATCTCAGGCCATTGACGGCAAAGGCGAAATCCGAATCCGGACACGCGCCGGTGACAGCAAAGTTTCTATTCACATCGCAGACACCGGAAAAGGCATCCTGCCGCAGCACCTGCCTAGAATTTTCGATCCCGGCTTCACAACCAAAGGAACCGGAGTCGGGACGGGTTTGGGGCTATCCATCTGCTACAACATCATCCAGAAACACAGGGGCAGCATTATGGTTGAAAGTGAGGCGGGCAAGGGAACGGAGTTCACCGTTACCGTGCCCGTGCAACCGGACAGACAATAGCGGCTGTGCTTCCAATCAACGCTGGGATGCAAATAGAGGACTCCGGATCAGACTCGAACTCCTGGCCCCCGGCCCGTGGACAACAGTCTTTTAAACTCTGGTATCATCGACACACCCGAATGTGCGGAGAACACCGGAGCGGACTACAGGCGGCTGCTGCCGAACGGCTCTTTACTTCCCCGAACACCAGAAAGAGCAACCGGATTGATAAATCCCGTCCCGACTCATGGGGTGCTCCCCAAGGTCAATTAGACTTCGGAAAGGAAGGACCCTCATGGACTACAAAAGAACCTTAGTCACGTTGGCGCTGCTTGCGTTTTGGGTCATAGCGTGTGGAAGCCACATCGGCTTTGGCGCCGATGACCCTCCTAAAGGCGGTTCCGTCGCGGCGACGATCCCAAGAATTATGAGATGAGCATCGACAGGGCGGTGAAACATAGTGGCAAAGCCAGCGCTCACATTAAGTTCATCGGCAGCAGAGCCGACGGATTCGGAACGCTGATGCAAGTGTTCAAAGCCGATGATTACTACGGCAAGCGTGTGCGCCTGTCGGCATGGATGAAAACGAGGGACGCCGAGTCTGCAAATCTATGGCTGCGCGTAGATGGTCCGAAGGGTACACTCGGGTTCGATAACATGCAGGACAGAGCAGTGAACGGAACGAGCAGGTGGAAGAAATACGGGATCACACTCGATGTCCCTAACAACGCCGTTAACATTGCCTTCGGCGCTTTCTTGGCGGGCAAAGGACAGTTGTGGGTGGACGATTACGTGTGCGGAGTTGTAGGGAAGGAAGTGCCCTCAACGAACATGATGGCGTCTGAACAAACAGGCGTTGTCCGGCCTCCGCGCGAATATCCGAAGCAACCCGTGAACTTGGACTTCGAGGAGCGCTGACCCCGCACCCAACAACCGGTCCAGCCGACCCCTGAGAACCGCGGCGGGCTGAACCTGGCTGAACAAAAGACCTCGGGCTTTCGGAGGAAAGAGCCTTGGTGGAGAAAGCTGTCGTTTCGAGTTTTTGACCGCAGACGTCAAAACCCTTCGATCATCCAGGCATTAGCCACAGTCGTCTCCTTGGGAAAAGCGAGCTTCGAACCATCCGGAGACAGTATGCTAAAATCCCCTGGCCCCAGGACCTGCGCATTGCCGTTCGGGTCAACATGGAGAAGCATAGCGCTTTCCGCATTGATTGGTCCAGCTACCGTAGCCATTGGATCGGTTGCTCTCACGACGAACCACGAAGGGCTGCTCGAGAGCGAAGGATCAGGAATCGGGTGGCTTGAAACGAGCCAACCTCCGTCCGATGCCCAACTGATGGACTGAAACCGATTCCATCCCTTGACGTGAACGGTTTGCACAACACCGGTTTCCAAAGACAGAACCCGGATAGCATTCTCCGATAAGGCATCCATGACAACGGCAATGTACGAGCCGTCACTTGACAATGTCCAACTAAATTCCCCAGGCGGCGGTTGAACATCAATTCTCGCAAGTAGCCGATCCTTACCTCGAATGACGTCGAAAGAATAAAAGCTCAGCTCCCGTTGGTCTCGGTGGTCCACAACACATCTGTTTGCCTGAGGACCCGAACAGCGAACCAGAGAAAGGCATGGCTCTCTTAGAACGACTTCTGATAGCCCTCCTGATAGAGGTACCCGCCTCAGCTCAACTGGCTCAGACGAAGCCTGTCTCTTCCAGGTTGGAAGAGAGAAATACAAAAGCCACCTTCCATCTGGAGTCACCAGCGGATCGCATTCGTCCTTCGGGCTTGCGAGCAGAGCTTCTACTGTGCGCTGGTCTATGGCCTGCTTGAAAATATCGAAGTTGCCATTCCGATCTGAACTAAACAGGACAGCCTTGCTGTCAGGCATCCATCCGGCGGGAAAATCATCGCGATCGTCAAAGGTTAGGCGCCTTGCATCTTTCAGGCTCTTCCCGTTTCCTTCAAGGGATCCAATGTAAACGTCTACTTGAGTAGATTCCTTCACAAAGGCAAGACGTCTACCGTCCGCCGAAGCACTAAGGCTGCTAACGAAAAAGTCCGTCCAGTGAGTGATTTGCCGAGGCTCACTTTTGACTTGACCAGTCCTGGAGTCAACTCGGATTTCCCAAAGGTTACGGTGGTAGTCATTGTGATCAGGGTCGGTCATGCGAGAATATAAATAGCGTCCATCCGCTAGAAAGACACCTGGACCGAATCCTTCAAGGCGTGGGTCCGACAGGAGAACTCTTGGTCGGTTGCCCCTCAAGTCATGGAATTCCAATGTCAATTCCCGGTTACTCCCGTGGAACCCCCGTGCGTACACAATTCCCTGACCATCTGGCGACCATCCACGGACAGCCAAGAAGTCCTTGCCCGTCGCGACCGTGAGTCTCTGCGGATCTTCACCACCGGCGCCTATCACCAGGATTTCTTGCGCCTTACAGGTTGTGATCGCAATTCTAGATCCGTCAGGCGAAAGGGCGGCGCTGCAAACGTCATCCCGAAGCCGGCGAACTGTTCCTTCGAGAATGGAGATTACCCAAAGACCCGGAAGACTCCCCGAGCTAGATCCATTAGCAAGCAACTTTGTCCCTTCCGGGAACCAAGCAAGGGCAAAAAAGCTCAGGTGCTTTGGAGAGGGAATACGGTGTGACTCTCCCGTATCAACATCTTTCAGAAACACCCCGTCATTACTGGCGTAAGCCAATCGCCTGCCATCGGTGGAGATTGCTGCAGCTGTAACTGGTATTTCAGAGGAATTTGAGGTCAGAGGGCGCTCGCGCAGTACTACGGGATCAATTCTTTGCCGGTGGCGCCACCAGATTCCAGATGAGACCATAGCCATTAGCACTAATGACGCTGAAAGTGACACTAACCACCGGGAACGGTGTGCCCAAGCGGATGCGCTGGCACGATGGAGATCAGCAACGTCGGCCCCTTGCCTTCCTCCTCCCGAATCCGCCTCTTGCTTCAGTCGCCTCAGATCAGCCCGGATTTCAGACGCGAATTGATAGCGCTGTTCCCGGTCTTTCTCCAGGGCTTTGTTGATGATTGATTGGAATCCCGCCGGCAAATCGGGATTGAGTTGAAGCTGTGGAGTATGATTCAGAATCGCGTCTTGAATGAGAGCAGCACTGCAGCCTTCAAAAGGCTGACGCCCGGTAGCCATCTCGCAGAGCACCGCGCCGAAGCTGAATAAATCGGTGCGGGTGTCGAGGGGCTCTCGCCGCACCTGCTCCGGTGACATGTAGGCGGGAGTCCCCATCGATGCCCCGATCCGTGACAGGTTGGGCATAGAGGGGAGTGCCGTTGCCGCATCTTGTCCAGGAGGGCCATCATGGGTTTCGACCGCAGGATGAGAGTCGACGGGCCGCCTCGGGTCTGCAAGCGTTGCTAAGCCGAAGTCCAGAATTTTGCATTCTCCCCGATTTGTGATGAAAAGATTCGCCGGCTTGATATCGCGATGGATGATGCCTTTCTGGTGCGCTGCCTCCAATCCATTCCATCGGTAATTTGAATTGCGAGATCCAGCAACTCGCCGGTCGGCAAGCGCCCTCCGTGGCTTGCGTCTGCTTCGATCCGCTCCCGAAGGGTTCGCCCCTCCAGCAACTGCATCACGATGAAGGGCGTGCCCCTGTGTTCTTCAACTTCGTAAATGGTACAGATGTTGGGGTGATCCAGCGACGAAGCCGCGCGGGCTTCGTGCTCGAAACACTCCAGCGCCTGATGGTTCGTAGTCAACTCTTCAGGGAGGAACTTCAGGGCGACGTAGCGGCCGAGCTTGATATCTTGCGCCTTATACACCACTCCCATTCCGCCGCCACCTACCATCTCCAACACGCGGTAATGTGACACCTTTTGGCCGATCAAGTTTCCGACGGCCGATTCCGCCTCGGGCAGCGCATCCACAGCCTCCGCGAGCGGCACGGCAGGGCTGACTGTCTCCCACTCCACAGGCACCATCAGCCGGTAGCCCCGGCGGGCCACTGTCTCCACGTACTTCGGTTCCTCCGCCGAATCTCCTAGCGCCAGGCGAAGTTTTTTGATCGCTGCGTTGATACTGTGGTCGAATTCGACAACGGTGTCGTTCGGCCAAAGTTTCTTCCTGATCTCCTCGCGCGTCACTACCTCGCAGGGGCGCTCAATCAGCATCTTCAGAATCTGAAAGGGTTGTTCCTGGAGGCGGATTCTTCGGTCTCCTTTGTGGACCTCTCCAGCTCTAAGGTCCAGCTTAAAGGGGCCGAAGCAGAGTACCCCTGACGAAGGTGCGGCTTTCATGGATTCCTTTTGCGTGGGTACAGTTTGCTACCCTATTCATCATCCCACATTCGTCGCCGTTCGCGCCCGTGCGGGTGAAGCTGCCGCGGGGTATCACCGGTGCAGCTCAGGCAGGGCCTCGCCCTCGGCACCATCTGCGAAGCTCCCGCCCCATTGAAGCGCTGGATATTCTCTTAAGACCCGTCAGATCAAATGGCTGGTCGGTCACTCGCAAATCCTTCCCAAATCACCCGTGGTGCATTGAAGTTGCTTCCCCCACCGTCCAAGATCGTTCTCGCGGTGCAACCCGAATGTCTCTCATAGAAATGCTTCGGTTGGTGGCTCATATGCCAACCGTGGCGATAGTTTCCTGGAGTCGCATGAACGGGATATCAAACACTGGATATGCACCAAACTCATAAAGCAGACACTGAGACCTGATCATCCTCCTGCGCCATTATTTTCAATCAATAGGGTGTAATGTCAGCCTGTTTGCAAACATTTCACTGATTATACGCCCGATCCTCGGGGCTGACAGACAAGAAAACCGCCAGGAAGTGGCGTTCATGAGGACGCTGAATGCGGAGGTCGTAATGAGACAGACAATGATATTGACCGTAACTTTGCTGGTTGCCAGTTTTGGGACCTCCCTGGCTGAAGACGCTGCCTGGGACAACGCCATGAAGTCCGGAAAGGAGCTGCGACGGTCAGGCCGTTATTCCGAAGCCGAACATAGTTATCGGGCAGCGATCCTGGAGGCGGAAAAATTTGGCGACAGAGACCCACGACTGGCCCAGAGTTTGAACAACCTGGGCGTTGTTTATAAGGATCAAGGCCGTTACTCAGAAGCTGTGCCGGTGTGTCAAAGAGCGCTCAGCATCTGGGAAGCGACCTTAGGGCCGGAGCATCCGGGCTTTGCTACGGGCTTAAGCAACCTGGCCGACGTTTACCTCAACCTGGGTCTCTTCGCTAAGGCGGAACCGCTGATGCAGCGAGCCCTAGCGAACATGGAGAAGTCCCGTGGCGCCGAGCATCCCAGCGTGGCCACGATCTTGAACAACCTGGGGGAGCTGTTTCGCAGACAGGCCCGATACTCTGACGCCGAGCAGTTCTTTCGCCGTTCTCTGACCATTCGGGAGAAGCTGCTGGGAGGAGAACACTTTGAGGTAAGTGAATGCCTCAGCAACCTGGCTACGCTTTACGTCAACCAGGGGCGCTACCATGACGCTGCCCAGTTGTATCAGCGGTCGCTGCTCACCTGTGAGAAGAGCCTGGGCCCTCAACATCCCGATGTGGCCGGCATTCTCAACAACCTGGGCCAGCTCCACTCCACTCGGGGCCAGTACGGCCAAGCCGAGCCCCTTCTTCGCCGAGCACTGGCCATCTTAGAGAAGACACTGGGCCCCGAGCATCCGCACCTGGCCACAAGTCTGACTTCCTTAGGCCAAGCTTCTTACCAGCAGGGCCGCTTTGCCGAAGCGGAGCAACAGCTCCAACGGGCACGGGCCATCCGGGAAAGGGCCTTGGGTCGCGATCATCTGCTGGTGGCTGAGAGTCTCAGCAATGTGGCGGCTGTCTACAGCGTTCCGGGCAAGTTCGCGGAGGCCGAGCGGCTCTACCGTCGAGCATTGACCATCCAAGAGAAAGCCCTGGGAGCGAACCACCCCCAGGTGGCCACCGCTCTTAGTAATCTGGCGGTGATCCTGCGCTTGCAGCGGCAGCCGGTCCAGTGCGAGCTGCTTTATCTGCGGTCCCTTGTGATTCGTGAGAAGACTTTAGGGCCCGAGCATCCAGATGTTGCGAGTAGCCTCAACAATCTCGCAGCGATCTATTTTGAGGAAGGCAAGTATGGGAAGGCTCAAGAATTCTTTCGCCGAGCCGAGGCGATTACCGAGAGAAGCCTTGGTCCCGAGCATCCCGGGTTAATCGACATTTTGAAGAACCTGGGCACGACTTGTCACGTCCAAAAGCGGTATTCGGAAGCAGAGCGCTTTTGGCGGCGATCGCTCGCCATCCAGGAGAAAGCGTTGGGACCGGACCATCCAGACATCGCCAAAAGTCTGGAGACCCATGCCATGGTCCTGCGCAAGCTCAAGCGCAACACCGAAGCCGCGGAAGCCGAGACGCGGGCAAGAGCCTTTCTGGCGAAATAGAGCGTTGCTTGAAATGTCGGAGGAGTTTCCATGCCGCCGCGGCGGCACCACGACCTATGAAAGAGCGGGAGCCGCTCTCCGAGCGGCGATGGTGGCATGCGGAGCCGCCAGGGAGCCGCTGAGGACAGCGGCTCCCACATTCAGGCTAGTTTCATCGGAGCCACGGCACCCGCTCGGGCGTCAAGGCCAGGGTGCTGTGCAGAAAGAATCCCTGCGCGCCTTCGGCGTCGCTGCCGATCGGCCCCAGCCAACCCCTTCTACTTCGCTGTCGTCAGCGCATTCAGTCTTGCCAGAATCTCCTGGACCTTCTGGCGGCTCTCATCCTTGTTCTTTGTGAGGTTCGGTTGAAAACGGTAGGTTTTGTTTTTGAACTGAAGCTTCAGCTTGTCTCCGGATTCAGTCTCGACGAGTTCTGCCAGCTTTTGCGAAAACCCGTCTTTGGTATCCCCTGAAGGAACGTAGGCAATCACGTAGGCATTCATCCTCAAGCGTCCACTGCAGCTTCCCTGGCGTCTGATCCTTGCTTCACCTAAGCCGAAATTCCGAAATTGGCCAGCGACAGGCACAGCTGCTTGCGTGGGGCAGACATTCGTGTCTGCCAGTTGGGGCGACTTTCCAGTCGCCCTGAAGTCGGACTGGAAAGTCAGGTGAACCGGCAGGCTGGAAAGCCTGCCCCACGTTGATAAGCCTGGAATCGCCGGTCCTCAACATCGGAAATTCAGGCTAAGCCGCCGTGGCCTTCAGCGGCACGGTTTCTTTCCGTGCCAGCGGCAGGAATTCACGCTCGCCGCTCCCGAGGTAAACCTGTCTCGGCCGGGCAATCTTCTGTTCCGGATCCACGAGCATTTCTTCCCACTGCGCGAGCCAGCCTGCGGTTCTTGGGATCGCAAACAAAACGGGAAACATCTCCATCGGAAACCGCATCGCCTGGTAAATGATCCCGGAGTAGAAGTCCACGTTGGGATAAAGTTTGCGGGTGACAAAGTAATCGTCCATCAAGGCAATGCGCTCCAACTCCACTGCAATGTTGAGCAGCGGGTTTCTTCCGGTGACTTCAAACACTTCTTCGGCCGTTTGCTTGATGATTCGAGCCCTCGGGTCATAGTTCTTGTAAACCCGGTGCCCAAATCCCATCAGCCGCACTTCGCCGGCCTTCACACGCTTGATGTACTCCGGAACTCTTTCCTTCGAACCAATTTCAGCCAGCATTCGCAGCACCTGCTCGTTGGCGCCGCCGTGCAGCGGCCCATAGAGTGCCGCCGCCGCGCCCGCCAGAGAGCAGAAGGGATCGCCGAGGGCGCTGCCGATGCTACGCATCGCGTTGGTGCTGCAGTTCTGTTCGTGGTCGGCATGCAAGACGAACAAAACGTTCAGAGCCTTCTCCAAAACGGGGTTGGGCTGGTACTTCGACTCTGTCATCTTGAACATCATGCTGAGGAAATTACCGGTGTAGCTGAGCTCGTTGTCGGGATAGGCATACGGCATCCCAATGCTGTGCCGGTAGGCATACGCCGCGATGGTCGGCATCTTGCCGATGAGACGAAAACACTGCAGCCGGCGCGACGTGTGCTCCGTGATGTTCTTGGCATCCGGGTAGAAGGTGGAGAGCGCAGCGACGGTGCTCACCATCATTCCCATGGGATGGGCATCGTAGTGGAAACCGTCCATGAACTTCTTGATGTTCTCGTGGAGAAATGTGTGGTGGGTCACATTCCAAACCCAGTCGCTCAACTGAATTTCTGTCGGCAACTCGCCGTTCAAAAGCAGATACGCCACTTCCAGGTAGGAGCATTTCTCGGCCAGTTGTTCAATGGGATATCCGCGATACCTCAGAATCCCCTTGTCCCCGTCAATGAAAGTCACTTTGCTTCGGCACGACGCGGTGTTCATGAAGGCTGGGTCGTAAGACATCAGCCCGAAGTCCTCGTCAGTCTGTTTGATCTTGCGAAGATCCGTCGCCGCAATCGCACCCTGTTCGATGGGGATCTGGTATTGCTTCCCCGTCCGATTATCCGTGATGGTCAATGTATTCATGTCAACACCTCCTGTAGGGTTCTCAAGACATCCATCGGCTGCGCCACGAACCGGCGCATCGGTTGAGAGCTGGGGTGCGGTTGAGAGGCTGCGCACCCGCCATCGGCTTTCCTGCTTTCGCGCAAACCTTCGGGGGGTCGCACCAAGCAAGCCGTAACAATCGCGGATCTCGCCTCAAACGTGCCCCTTGACCGGCCTTGAGCGGTCCCAATGAGGAAGCCGGCACAGCGCCTTGCCGGCCAAAGAATGCAAAGCCGGCAAACTCAATGGCCGCGGGCCAGTTGTCTGGCCTCGGGTCTTGCGTTGAAATGGATAACGACCCGGTTTCTTGGAGAGACTTTTGTGAGTCATGTTTGTTCCTCCTTTCGAATGCGTCGTGCATTCATCGCACTCACATCACTTCATCAGGCTGGGCCTGCTGCCCGCTTGATGAGCAGTGATTGGAAAACGCTATGGTGTCCTCTGGTGAAAGAGTAGGCTGAGGCCGCCAGATACAGTCTCCAAATGCGAAATGTTTCCTCGCCCACCATTGTTTCTGCTTGCTCGGCAGTTTTCTCCAGGTTCTGCCTCCAGGCTCTCAGTGTCTGAACGTAGTGTTGCCGCAAGCTCTCCACCTGACGGATCTCGAATCCTGCCCCCTCCGCATTCCTCAATACGACATCTAAGGGAGACATTTCTGTATCCGGAAACACGTAACGATCAAAAAACTCCCGGCGGATGGCGGCTTCGCCATATCGTGTGCTGTTAATGCCATGATTGAGAAAAACGCCACCTGGCTTCAGCAACTGGAAGACGTGTGCGAAGTACCTCGGTAGCTGGTCGCTGCCCACATGTTCAACCATGCCCACACTGGCAACCTTGTCGTAACACGCTTCTCCCTCAAGCTTGCGGTAGTCGAGCACCCGCACCTGGCACTCGTCCTCCGAAAGTCCCGCCTCACGAACTCGTTCACGCGCTAGCCGGGCTTGAGGCTCGCTGAGCGTTATACCCGTTGCCCGCACCTGGTAATTTCGAGCCGCATGGATGACCAGTCCACCCCAACCGCATCCAATGTCGAGAAAAGATTCGCTGCGTTGCAGTTGGAGTTTTCGACAGATTAGATCCAGCTTGTTCTCCTGCGCTGCCGCCAGGTCTTGATCTGGCGAGGCAAAATAGGCGCAGGAGTAGACCATTCTGGGATCTAACCAGAGTGCGAAAAAGTCGTTGGAGAGGTTGTAGTGGTAGGCAACGGCCAGGCGGTCGCGTGTATGGGAATGCTTTGTCAAGTGACTTGCGACCGGTGAAAGCAAGCGCCGGGGCCGGGAGCAAGCCTGTTCAGAGCGGCGGAGTCGGGCAAGATCCAAGCCAAGATTTAGTCGAGCCATCAGATTGGAAGCATGGTCGATCAGATGATCGCCCAGCCTGAAGGCCGCCTCGAGGTCTCCCTCGATAGCATAGTCTCCGTGTGCGTAGGATTCTCCCAACGCCACTTCGACGGGGGACGAGAACATCTTTTCGAGAGCCCCCGGATGATTCAGGACTATTGTGAACCTGGCGGGAGACCCCTTCTCGGCTTGCCACGTCGACCCATCCCAGAAGCGGATGTCGCAATCACGCGGGTGATACGTTTCGAGTAGCGTCTGAAAAAATGTTAAGCCTCCTTGGACGCCTTCATCCTTTTCAATTGGCTGAACCCTCATGATCATGGCCCTGTCCTCAACACGCAGCTACCCGCCACCCGTTGCAAAAGCGTCTCCGGTGCCGCGCATCCTGCGATTGGCACAGTTTCTGGCAATGTCACCGCCACGGGATCCTGATTGGGCAGTGACGCGACTAGCCTCCATAGCCAGAACTACGAGCACTGTCAGCCAAGACTTTAGCGCTTGGGATCTGAACTGCTTCCGTCGATGCATAACTACTCCTGTCCCAATTTCCCATGTTGCAGATTTAAGTCCATCAAGGCTGTGGAAAATCTCAACAGTCGGGTTGCAGAACTCCATTCAGAGCTTGGGCTGGACACAAGAACAAAAGCTCGGTGACCTCTTTCAGTTTGGAGTCAAACCCAGCGCTCCTTCGTCGGGGCAGTTTGGGGCTTGTAAGCCACCGGTCGTGGGTATTGCCCCACAGGTAATCTCCGGCGAACACTCCACCACTCGCCCTCGTTGTCGCAGCCGGCTATTGCTCGAGGGTGCACGACTCCGAGGACGGTCTTCAAGAGTTTCTCGGAAGGGCAGGGACCACGTCTATGGGTGATTCAGGCAACGGGCCCAACTTCGAGCCACGGGCCTGCGAGCCGCGATATTATTGAGGATCGCAGAATACAGTGACGAAACGTGTTGTCGCTCGCGAGCCTCAATTGACTTCGGTTCCCCTCACGGGCCGCGGCCAGTCGCCGCCGTCGTGGCACACAAGGCTCGTCAGCTTGCAAAGCGGTGATCGCCGAGGTCGCACGAGCCGCCGGGGAACTCTGGAGCGGGCAGGATGGCGGCCAGTCCGGCGGGCTCGAGCGCAAGAGTCACTTGCCGCCAACGAAGTTCAAGGTTCGATAAAATTGAAAGGAACTCCCTCTCCCGTTTGTGGGGAGAGGGGTAAACGCTTGAGAAGCGTTCACAAGGCTGGGTGAGGGGGCAGCGGCCAACGAAGACTCAACCCACGGTGGTCTGACGTCGCCCGCTACGACTGATGTGGGTCTCCGAATCTACTTCCCGCGGTGAGCGCCGTGAGTCTTGCCAGAATCTCCTGAACCTTCTGGCGGCTCTCATCCTTGTTCTTTGTCAGGTTGGGTTGAAAACGGTAGGTCTTGTTCTTGAGCTGAAGCTTCAGCTTGTCGCCGGGCTCCGTCTCCTGGATATCGGTCAGCTTTTGCGAAAACCCGTCTTTGGGATCCCCTGAAGGAACGTAGGCAATCACGTAGGCGTTCATCCTCAGACGTCCGCTGCAGCTACCCAAGGTGTGGTCATGAATCACCGGATAGCCGGTGAATTCCAGTTTCTCGATCTGAGTGCGCATTTCCTGGGCCGCTGCAGCTTTGCCTTCACTCTGCGCAGTCGCTAGAAGAGCGGAGAAGACGCTCCGCGCCTCTTCAAACTTTTCGTTGCTCAGAAGATCCTTCGCCTGGGCGGACGCTCGGGTCGGGATTTCGCGCTTCACGGCCAGCGCTTTTGGATTCTGGCTATCCAGCGCCAGCAGACGGTTGCAGTAGGCCAGGGCGTTGTCGTTCGCCGGTGTCACATAGTTTCCATGTGCCATGGCCGAGTCCAGTTTCTGCACTAAGCTGTTTCGAGCCTCAAGCTGACCGCCATCCTCAGTCTTGATGGATTCTCGCAAACTTCGCAGTTCCGCACTGGCCGGGAAGTACTCCTGAAGCTGGCGACCCAGGACTTTCGCACCCTCCACGTCTTTGCTCTGGATCTTCCGTTGCAGCTGGGTGACCGCCTCTCGATGAATCTGTTCCATCCGCTCTCTGAAAACCGGGTCGGATGGCGACATCGCACCGAGCCGCTGAATCAGCACAAAGGCATTGCCCGAAGCGGGCGGGAAGTAGTTTCCAGTACCGATGGCCGAGGCGATCTGGTTGCGCAGCTCTTCGGTTTTGCCTGGCAACGATGGTTGCTCGGGCACATTCGCAAGTTTATCCTTTGGATTGGTCTGCAGCCCCTTCAAAGCCCGGAGAGCCGTCGCGTCTTGCGGCGAGACACGCAGCAGATTCTGCAGCGCGAAGCGGGCCTCCGAGATCTTGTCGCGTCGTTGCGCCAACTGGCTTTGTTGCCAATAGTAGTCCCGAATCTTGATTTTCAGGCCGGCAGCGACTTCGTTGTACGGATCCTTCGCTAAAAGCGAATCGCAAAGCTGGCTGGCCTTCAGCAGCAAGCCTCGGTCAAACAGAGCAACAGCTTCCAGTTGCAGCGGTTCTTTACCGGCAGGCACCGGAGTCAATGGCTGAAGCTGCACTGAAAGTGACGACGTTTGTCCGGATGAAACCGTGAAGGCCTGTGAAGCCGGAGCATAGCCTTCCTTCATGAGGCTCAGCGTGTGCTGGCCGGCCTCCAGAGACTCCAAACGCAGCGGCGTCTCTCCGCGTGGCTGGCCGTCGATCAGGACGGCGACGCCTGAGGGTTCCGTCGTCAGATTCAGGCTGCTGGATGAGCTTGCCTTGAATCCTCGCAAGAGCAGCGCACCCGCCAAAACAAACGTCAGAACCGCCACCACCCCAAACACGACCGCCAGCGAGGTGCCGGGCCGGGAATTCTCGCCCTCTTCCTGAGAGTCATCCTTGAAACCTGCTTGCGTCCGGGCAGACAGACGCTGCGCGTCAAAGTCAGCTACCTCCGTTCGATCCCTGGTAACGGGCTCGTCCGGGTTCGTTGCGTCGGCAGTCTCCCCGCTGTGGCTGGCAGCTTCCGCCGTTGGGCGGGCGTTCTGTGACTGCGGCTCCTGCCGGGTCGCCGCTTCCGCTTCTTCAATCTCTCTGACTTTCTCCTGGCTGAGCTCCAGGTAGTCCTGGAGCTTTCGATTCTTGGGTTCCAGCTCACAAAGAAATTTGAACAGCCCTGCGCATTCGCGGTACTTCTCCTGATCGAAAAGATCCGCAGCCTCTTTCTTGAGGTTATCGATGTGGATCACCAGCTCTTCTTCAAGGCGCTGGTCTTCCAGCTTCCTTTGCGCCTCTTCCAGGCAGGAGACCGCCTCGGGATTCTCCGGCGCCACGTGCAGGGCCTCCTGCATCATGGCCATGCAGGCCTCGTAATCCTTGGTTGCCAGAGACGATTTGCCCTGGGTCAGCAGTTCGTTCAGTTGTGACATGTGTGATGTATCCTGGCTTTCCTTTGGCAGTCCTGGCAATCGCTGCTGGAGGGTTTCAATAAACTCGGCGAGCTGTGTGACGTTCTGCTCGCAGGAGGCTTCCATTCTCCCAATCGAAGCTTCCACCCGGTGGCGAACCTGTTCCATGTCCCGGTGGAGTTGCTCAATTTCAGCCTCGCGTTGCGATCTTTCCTCGTGCCGCAGGTTTGTAGGAATCCTCTCGATCACCTTCAGCAGCTCATCCAGGCAGCTTTGCAGAGTCTCGCGACCGGCGGTCTGCTGCCCGTGAACCAGTTCATCCAGCGAACGGGCTCGCTGCAGCAGACCATCCAGATCCTGCAGGCTCGCTCTTGCTTCAGCCAGAAGCGTCTTTAGTTCTGACATGACAAGCACTCCTTTGGCGTGCGCCGCACGTGAACTGTGACAAGACTCTGCACGAACGTCACAGCATCCATCAGCGCAGTTCCATTTAACTAGCTGAGTCTAAGGCTGCAAAGCAGTGAAATCCGTCTGGCGGTCCGCTGTGCTCAAGGTGCAATTTGCCAGCCAGCAGATCCCAGGTTCTCGTTCTGGTTTCGTGGGAAAGCTGCTGCTATGCTTGGCTCACTTATTCATCGTCGATTTAGACTCCAAGCATCAGTACTTCTTTCTATTGGCAGGGGTTAATGATGTTCAAGGCCGCGCCCAGCGCGGCAGTTTATGTGAGCGGTCAATCTTGGGCTTTCGGGCATACGAGACAGATTTCGAGGTTGGCTCCGCAAGGGGACAGTTTGCGAGCGGACAGGAAACAGGAGACAGAGCAATGAAAGGTGAAGAGAGTTTGATGGGCCTATGAGTTTGCCCTCTCCTATTTTTTTGAGCCTTCGTCATCGACAATTGATCTTGATAAACTGTGGTTGCAGGATTAGCAGAATCGAACTCTGAATCGGAAGCGTCGGCGACTGTCGCTGGGGGGTAGAAGGCAAAGAGAGCAACGGAAAGGAGAATCCAATGTACGTGGTGACTGGGGCAACAGGGAACACGGGTAGAATCATTGCCGAGACATTATTGGCAAATGGAAAGAAAGTAAGGGCGATAGGCCGAAACGCTGAGCATCTGCAGTCGCTTGTCGCGAAAGGTGCCGAAGCCTTTGTCGGTTCGGTAACCGACGGCTCGGCGATGCTGCGTGCATTTCAAGGGGCAGAGGCGGTTTATCTCTTGATTCCTCCAAACTATGCAACTGAGAACTTCCGCGCCTATCAAAATGAAGTCGGCAAGGCCTACGCCAACGCGATCCGCCAGGCAGAAATTTCACACGTCATCAACCTGAGTAGTGTTGGAGCCCATCTTTCACAAGGCGCCGGCCCCATCAGTGGGCTTTACGACGTCGAGCAGGAGTTGAACCGACTTGAGACGGTGAACATCGTTCACCTGCGCGCTGGCTTCTTCATGGAGAATCTCTTCTTCAGTCTCGACCTCATCAGAAACCAGAATATTAACGGAACCCCGTTAAGGGGGAATCTGCTCATCCCGATGATCGCCACACGAGATATCGCCGAGGTTGCGGCACAGCTTCTACTGAGCCTGGATTTTTCCGGCCAATCGCCCAGAGAGCTGCTCGGGCAGCGGGATATCTCGATGAACGAGGCCACTCGAATTCTTGGCAAGGCCATCGGAAAAGAAGGGCTGGCCTATGTCCAATTCCCTTATGAACAAGCCGAACAAGCCATGGTGGCGATGGGATTGTCGCAAGATGTGGCGCGGTCGTTGAACGAGATGGATCGGGGCCTCAACGAGGAACGCGTGCGACCGTTAGAAAAACGGACTGCAGCTAATACGACTCCGACGTCATTCGAACAATTTGCAGAGAGTTTCGGCGCCGTGCATCGGGGCCAGGAAGGTGCAAAGGCCACTGGGGTTTGAGTCGAACCTGTAGTCGCCAAACGGAGACTTCCGTTTGAGCAAAGGTACACAGCCGGGGTGATGGGGCCTGACGACGACGAGTGCAGCCGTGGGCCTTCAGTTGCGGAGATTACGCGAGGCCCTGCCACAGGACGCGCATCTGAGAAGGCAGGTGCGCGAGATCGAGTCTCATCTGGTAAATTTTCTTTTTAAGGGCTGACCCCAATTGATCCCCAATTGATCCTCCCAATTGATCCTTCCTACTTTGCAGATCGACCATTCTGGTTAATAGTGCGCAATCTATTCTATGCGCTTCTAGGCCTAGCCGAGTTTTGGCTTTGCATAGCAGGCAGTATTTTTGCGGGATTTTCTGAAACACGGAAATGAGTTCGATGAGCAGTTCTATGTGCTCTGGCTGTGGTTGCTGTTCTGGGGATTCGGGCAACTTTCGCCGGGCTGGCATGGGCAGGGATTCTATCATCGGTTCATTTGCATTGCATGGCTCTGCCTTGGTAGTGTGCGGGCAAGAATCCTTGTTCTAAATCTTGGTTCAGAAAGAATATACAAAAGGCCGATGCTTAAGGACCTACTCATATTTGCAATAGAGGTGTGGACTGAATCAAAGGTCTTAGTAACCGGGAGTGGATTGGCGGTCGGTATTTTGCTCTGGGAGCACTATTCAGGCAGGGCAATTGCGTTCAAAACTCTCCTTGGCCTAGTTGTGACAGCTCTCTACTTCGCATGTTTCAGGGCTTGGAGAAAGCAAAAGCGTCTCTTCGAATCAGAAGCGACCAAACACGTCGTAACCGATGCCCCCGAAATTGTGTTACAGATTGAAAAAGTTTCGGGGAATGACAGGTGGGTTCAAATAGGTTCAACGAAGACTTTTCATGGCACAGCTATTTTGATAGACGCTCATTTAGTGAATGCGCGAACTCCACTCACTACGATCAAAGGATTTTGCCTAACGGTCGTTACCAGATACAAAGACAAATACGATCTCAGGCATGAACTCTTCAAGCACATACCGGGAGGAGTTGACCTGGGCGTGCTTCCAGGTTCGACCCAGACCCTCCAAAAGGGTCAAGGGTTTTCTGGCTCATTGATGTTTGTGATAGAAGACAAATCAATAGACATCGAGGGAGCCCAACTCACTTTGAGTGTTGTTGATTCATTCGGTAACGAACACCGAACTACCAAACAGTTTTTCAGCTAGGATGCGGGGTTCAGGCCTTGCAGCGGCTTTTTTATTGTTGGGTAGTCCTTGAAATAACGGCTCTTGCTGAAGGAGCGAAGGCCGTGTCGGTAGGCAACAAGAAACCGTGCCTTGTCTCGTTTGTCTTTAATAACCGAGAAGAGGCGATGTGTTTCGTCCTGGGTGAGGAATTTGATGGTTTCGGTGCGCGGGCGGCGCATGGTGTTGTGATATTAGTGTTGCGGATGATATACAGAACTTTACAGAACTAGATAATAACTTGTTGAACTAAACCGCTTCGCGGTGGCTGCTCGAGGGCCATGGGCGCGGCGTTTGAGCGGACTTGCTGAGTCTGTGGTTGTTGCCTCTCGTTACAGTTTCTGACTTTTCCCCTCCCACCTTCTAGAATGCCTCCATTCAGTCACGGAGTGTGACTGACCTTTTCCTCAACCACCTGTGAACTCACAAGGAGGCTTCTATGGGAGAGCTACGCACTCGCATGATCCATGCCATGGAACTGCGGCGGTTTTCACCGCGCACGCAGGAATCGTATCTGGCGGCAGTGGCCGGACTAGCCAAGCACTATCACCAGCCGCCGGATCAACTCGATGCCACCAAGATCCAAGCGTACCTGTTGCATCTGACCGTGGAGCGCCGTCTGTCCTGGAGTTCCTGTAACGTCGCTGTTTCGGGTCTGCGGTTCTTCTATCAACAGACTTTGGGTTGGGATGGATTGAGGCTGCCGATCCCTCCACGGCGGAAGCCGTCGAAGTTGCCAGAGATTCTCAGCCACCAGGAGCTGGAGCGGCTGTTTGCCGCCGCCCACCTCGCCAAACACCGTGCTCTGCTGATGACGACCTATGCCGCTGGTCTGCGCCTGAGCGAGGTCATTGCCTTGAAGAGGACCGATCTCGACAGTCAGCGCCAGATGATCCGTGTCGAACAGGGGAAAGGCCGGAAAGACCGTTATACGATTCTTTCGCCCCAGCTGCTGGAGGAACTCCGTCTTTACTGGAAAATCTCTCGGCCAATTCTCTACCTGTTCCCCGGCAAAGATCCCAGCCGGCCCATGGACTCCAGCGCCGCCCAGAAAATCTATGATGCAGCCAAACAGAGAGCCGGCATCGAGAAGGGCCTGGGCATCCACACGCTGCGCCACTGCTTTGCCACTCACCTGCTGGAAGCGGGGGTGGATTTGCCCACCATCCAGATGCTGATGGGCCACACCTCCATCCTCACCACCATGCGCTACTTGCAGGTGCGGCGGCAGCACCTCGACGCGCATGCCAATCAGTTCGACCTGCTGCGGTTGCCCGATAAAATGCCGAAACACTGACCGGTCCCGGTCATGTCACCCGCTGGCGAAACGCCAGCCGCCGCTGCCTCCCACCGGCCCCACTGGGAAGTGGCCGATGTCTTTCGCAGCTTTGGAGAAGACTACCGCCGAGTTCATCCTTTGCCCTGGCTCCACCGTCAGGTCATGCACGACATCGAAGTCTGCCGCACCGCTGTGCTGGGAGGTCATCTCCAGCAGTGTGACTGTTGCGACTTCCAGCGTCCCTGCTACAACTCCTGCCGCAACCGTCATTGCCCCAAGTGCGGGTCACTGCAGAAAGCCCGCTGGCTGGACCAGCGTCAGGCGGAGTTGCTTCCGGTCGGCTACTTCCATCTGGTTTTCACCCTCCCGCATGAACTGAACCCGCTGATTCTGGCTAATAAGAAGGTCCTGCTCGCTCTGCTGTTCCAGGCCGTCGCCCACACGCTGCTCGATTTTGGCCGGACTCATCTGGGTGGACAGTTGGGCTTTCTGGCCGTACTCCACACCTGGGATCAGACTCTCGGTCCTCATTTCCACCTCCACTGTCTGATCCCAGGCGGGGCCTTGTCGTTTGACCACGCTCACTGGATCTGGGCCCGCGACAACTTCCTGTTCCCTGTCAAAGCGCTCAGTCGGGTCTTCCGCGGCAAGTTCCTTGAGGGCCTCGGGCAGGCCTCTACTACCGAGGGCCGCCTCCACTTTGCCGGCTCAGCCTCTTCCCTGGCTACGCCTGAGAGCTACGCTTCCTTAATTGAATCGCTTCGCAACAAGGACTGGAACGTCTATGCTAAAAAGCCCTTCTCGACTCCCCAAAAAGTCCTCGACTACCTGGGTCGCTATACCCACCGGGTCGCGATCTCCAACCATCGTCTGACTTCGGTTGACAGTGCTCAGGTCACCTTCACCTACCGCGATCGCAAAACTGGCAACTCACGGAAGTCGATGACCCTGGCGGCTGAAGAGTTCATCCGCCGCTTCCTGCTTCATGTCCTGCCCAACGGCTTCAGGCGCATCCGCCACTTCGGTTTCCTGGCCAACCGCTCCAAGAAACAGACTCTCTCCCGTTGCCGTCAACTGCTGGGAGTTCCTCTCCCTCCAGCCAATCCCGCTCCCAAGTCCGCGCTGGAGCTGATGCGGGAACTGACCGGAGTCGATTTCTCACGCTGCCCCCTCTGCCACCGCGGAACTCTGATCGTGATCCAAATCCTGCCCGCCGCCGCTCCCAGTCCCCTTGTTCCGAGAATGGATTCGTCATGACTCGCTGTCCCCATCACTCACCTCCAAGACTTCGATCGCCCCAACCGGCTCGTCGCCGCCCTGGCCGTGGTGTGCCTTCAACCCGTTCGACCGACTCGCTCCGTGCCCTCACACACTCTGCCATCGCTCCCTATTCGGCTGGCTCCAATGCCCCAATGGCTCTTCGGCTCCACCGGCGCTTTCCCGACGACCGCCTCCAAGACTCAACACTCCGTCTTTCCCGTTTACAATCCCCATAGACATCCGCTACCGTTTCCCCGAAGCGGTTCAGTTCAACCAGTTTTATCCGCAAGGCCCCCAGCTACGGCCCTCTGCCTCTCTCCCCTATCTCAGGGGCCTTACGGATAAAACTCTATTCGTTAGACGCTTGTACACGCCGCACAGCTGCAACTCACAAATGGAAAGGCCGGTTGGGATGGGATGGACAAATCTATTGGTTCTGATCTCCCTCATCGGTCTCTCCGGATGCACAACTTCCCGACAAGATGTCCACCCAGGCGAAAACTCCCAGAAAGTTGACGTTGGTGGTTACGGTCTGCGTATGCTTGCCACAGGAAAGGGCCGTCCAACGGTCGTGCTGGAGTCAGGCTTGGGTGGAGGGATTGAAAGTTGGCAGAAGGTGCAATCTAAAGTCGCCCAATTCACTGAAGTCATCGCCTATGAGCATGCCGGAGCAGGAGGATCTGATCCCGGGCCGAAACCCCGAACTGGGCGTCAGATTGCCAAAGAACTCCACACCGCATTGAAAAGTGCCGCTATTACACCGCCCTATGTATTGGTCGGACACTCCATCGGTGGTCCGTATGTTCATATTTTCGCCGGTCTCTATCCTGACCAAGTTGCAGGCATAGTATTGGTTGATCCTACCCAGGAGAGGTCAGGTCAGCAAGACACCGATGCTGTCGCATGGCTAAAGCTCCATCGTGCGGAAACCTTCAGAGAGTTGGAGAACAGATTTGAAAGAGCAAAGCTTTCAGAAGGAATCAGAGAGTTGCTTCGGGTTGAATTCGCAGATGTCATGAAGCGGGGCGCAGAAATAGTGACAACGGCACCAAGAGAGCTACGAGATCAGTGGGTGAGCATTCTGCAGAGAGAAGAACAGGAGATCATGACAGAAGAATCGTTGAGATCTTTTGCAACCTTGCCCTCAGTCGTACGGGAAGAATTTGAGGGTCTTCCACCCACGTTACAGCAAGCGCAAGCGGCTTGGCCTTTACCCGATGTTCCTGTGATTGTGCTAACGAATAGCAAACGGGATACAGCACTCGCTTCAGTGGAACGGGCCTTGGAGAGCGTCAGAATTGAGGCCAGGATAAACAGCTGCAAAGAATGGTTAAAAAAAGTGCCCAAAGGCAAGCTGATCATCACAGACAAGAGTGGCCATGACATCCCAAATGACGAACCGGAATTGGTCATTGATGCCATCAAGCAGGTAATTGCAAGCGCCAAGGACCGCGTCTAACCGCCGGCTCAAGCTGACCCCGCCATCGCGTTCTTTTTGGAAACGGCAGTAGAATTTTACAGAGTCATCTCCGTCATCCCCGGCAGTGGGAGGCGGGGCAGCTTAGCCGGGAGTCGTTAGACGGCTTGCGGGAGGGTTAGATGGCCGATCGGCCTCTGTACGAAGAGTCAGCCTTGCGGGCGCTGGAGCATCTACACGCTCGTATGGTTGAAACCTCTAAGGACAGCAACACCTTCGCGGCGCGCTTTCACTATGGGGGTCTGGTCGCCGTTGCCGCGATTCTTAACGCCGATATTGTACTTCTGAAGGCTCAGGTAAATCCCGGCCTCCGTATCGGACTCGTTGCTGTAACCGGGCTGTTGTTACTCGCTGTCAGTATCTGGTACTTCGGTCTAGTCGCAGACTACCGGGTCGAGCAAGACAGGAACTACCGTAAAACGAAGCACAAATACGAAGTTATGCTCTACGGCCTCCTGTATCACGCATCCGCGTATGACCTCATTCATGAGCTCGAACAGCCTGCCAAGAAGGGGTGCACAGGAAACGCTCCCGTTGCGCCATTTGCTACGTTTAGCGCCGCCGCGACATATCTTCATGATCACCATGGAAGGAGACTCGAAGACTTGAAAAAGCGCGAGCGGGCTTGGCTCGATGCGCTATTCGTGGTTGCCGTTGTCTTTGTCATCCGCGCCATCTGGGCATTCGCGCCAGCCGTCTAACGAACAGGTTGCAGCCGACTCGCAAAAAGCGCGAGCGGCTGAACCTGAGTCGTTAGGGCTCAAGGGGAGACGCTGTGCGACATTTTGTTGCCTATCACAATGCAGAGAAGATGGGCTACGAGTATGATCCCAGCGATGACTACTCGTTTCTGAGCAGAAAACCCCTCACCTTTCTCGAGCAGGCTGTCGGTCAGATGGTCTGGGTAATAAACGGCTCACCATCTGGTCCACGGAAGCGAACCTACACACTCCGTGCTCTCTATAGCCCAGATCAGATCATTGATACAGAGCGCCCCGATTTTGAGTACATCGCTACGGGTACGGCCGGTCACGACTTCCAACCCGCCATCGAGCTAAATGATCTCCCTTGGTTCCCGGCGTTCCTACAGTCGCAAAGCAATTTCAGTCTCGGCATCAACGAGATTCAAGACTCGAATGCGATCGAGCAATTCACCGCGTTCGCCAAGGGTGACAAACTTTCGAGCGTTGCTGCCTCGGTAGCATCTGGTCTTCAGTACGATATCGACACACTTGATCCGAAGGCGCTGGAGGGCGGGCCGACCTACGTTTCTCACCTGCGCCGTGAACGAAACAGAGCGCTCGTCATAGCGAAGAGAGAACAAGCTCTCGCAGAGCATGGGCAGTTGAGATGCGAAGCCTGCGATTTTGATTTTTCGGCTTTCTACGGGGCGCTTGGTAAGGGCTTCTGTGAGGTCCACCACAAGACGCCCCTAGGGTCACTCAAGGAAAAGAGGATCACTAGAATGTCCGACTTGGCGATCGTATGCTCGAACTGCCATAGAATTCTTCACCGTAGCAAGCCGATGGCAAGTGTTTCTGAGCTCAAGGCTCATGTTGAGCGAATGAGCCCAACATCCGCTTGAACACGGACGCCCTGTAAGCGGGGCAGAAAGCGCCCCGCTTACAGGGCGCCGGTTAAGCGGAGCGTTCGGCAGCGAAAGCGATTTTGAACTGGGGCACGATTTTCCATGGATACCCTACTTGCAGCCATACTTGATGACGACCGTACGAGAGCCAAGGAACTGCTAAAGGCGGATAGCGGCCTGGCGACCAGCCTCATCGAAGAGGCCAGACTATACCAGTCGCACATCTTTCACTGGATTTACGTCGGAGATACGGCATTGCATCTGGCTGCCGCTGGCTATCGCGCTGAAATTGTCGAACTATTGCTCGGTGCCGGAGCCGACCCAAACTCAGCAGGGAACCATCGTCATAGCGACCCGTTGCACTACGCAGCGGATGGTTACATCAATGGCCCCGCCTGGGATGCCAAAAGGCAAGTGAAGACCATCCGCTGCTTGCTCGACGCGGGCGCTGACATCAATGCCCAGGACAAGAATGGGTGCCGCTCCTTTGCACCGCGCCGTTCGCACGCGGTGTGCCGCTGCCGTAAAATGCCTTCTCGAAGCGGGGTGTGATCCGACGCTGAAGAACAAGCCCGGGTCCACACCCTTTCACCTTGCAGTGCAAAACACCGGGCGGGGCGGAAGCGGCGCTGAAGAGGCAATAACCGCTCAACGACAGATTATCGGGGATTTTCTTTCGCTTGGTGTAAGCACAGCTCTCAAAGATAGCAAAGGGAATTCCGTATTGGATTGCGCCAAGAACAGTTGGATACAAAACATACTATCCGAAAATGCCGCCGAACCCCGCATCCAGCCGACCCGCCGCCAAAGTCAGCGGCGGGCGGCTGATACCTGATCGTTATGCGTCTCTCTAGAAATTCGTCCGTGTTTGAAGTCTCCATCTAAAGAAGCTCATGTCCCTCGACCCGCGACCTTTATCAAGCACATTCCAGCAGTTCTTCAACTCAGAAAAGTCGAGCGGCATTCTGTTGATTGTCTGCACCGCCATCTCGCTTCTGCTTGCAAACTCCTCGTTCGGCTCTGACTATGCGAGCGCGTGGCAAATGCGGGTCGGCGGCCTCAGCTTGGAGCATTGGATCAACGATGCGCTGATGGCGATTTTCTTTCTGCTCATCGGCTTGGAACTCGAACGCGAGCTTTACAGCGGCGAGCTGTCCAACGTCCGGAACGCCCTGCTTCCGATGTTTGCCGCCTTCGGTGGAATTGCTGCGCCGGCGCTGATTCATTTCTCGCTCAACGCAGGCACGCCGACGCAAGCCGGTATCGGGATTCCGATGGCGACAGACATCGCCTTTGCGCTTGGCGTTCTGGCCCTGCTCGGAAACCGGGTGCCGACCTCGCTGAAAGTGTTTGTGGTGGCGTTCGCGGTCATTGACGACTTGAGCGCAATTATCATCATCGCGGTCTTCTATACCGCGCAGCTATCGGTGGGGTATCTTTTGGCGGCTCTGGCCGTTTGGGCTTTGCTTTGCGGCTTGAATCGTATTTTCCGCGTGATGTCCCTTGCCCCCTACCTGCTGGGCGGCGCATTGATGTGGTTTCTCATGCTCAAGTCCGGCGTTCACGCAACGGTCGCGGGAGTGATGCTGGCCTTTGCCATCCCATTCTCCGCCAAGGCCGACGACGAAGCGTCGCCCTCATACCGGCTCGAACATTTTTTACACAAGCCGGTCGCGTTCATCATCCTGCCGATTTTTGCGCTGGCCAATACCGCGATCTTCATCGGCGCGGATTGGATGGAGGACCTGAGCAATGCGAACAGCCTTGGCATCATCGCAGGTCTGGTGGTGGGCAAACCCCTGGGGGTAACACTCCTATGTTTCGTTGCTGTGGCAAGCGGCGTATGCCGCTTGCCAGCCGATCTCGGCTGGCGGCATGTGTTTGGAGCAGGGATTCTTGGTGGCATCGGGTTCACCATGTCCATTTTCATTACCAATCTTGCTTTCACTGGAGATGCCGAAAACGTAAATGCCTCAAAAATGGCGATCCTTCTGGCTTCGCTGACCGCAGGAATCATTGGTTTTCTATGTCTCAGGTTCTTGGGCAATCGCAGTGAAGACGCATAACAAGGCGCTCCAGCCGACCGTGTTGCCTCCGCTTCGCTGCGGCAAAACGGCGGCTGAGCTTAGGCGTTAGCCGGACGAACCGATGTCGAAGAATCCGAGCAGAACACCGCGAATCGCTATTGCTATGGCTGTGATGCTGCCGGGGGGCGATTAGGGTCAGCCCTTAAAAATCAAATATCAAAGCTTGGATTCGATTACTCTTGGAATCGCTCGCCACAACTGGAGTACTCACCGGCGTCTTCAGCGTCCATCCTCAACGGCGGAATCGATATTTGATATTTGGTTCCGCTGCAAAACCCGCCACTTCTGAAAAGTGCCGATTTCGGTGGGAATCAGAAATGTCTCTCCACCTTAAGAAAATGCGTTGTAGACCAAATGTGCGCGAAAAAGTTTTCCGCAGTTCTCGTAAAAACACGCAGGGTGGGGTTTTGCAGCGGAATCGATATTTGGCTCATCGCGTAAGAGTGTGGGTGATTTTGGGTCAATTTAGAGGACTGGCAACATGCAAGTGAGAATTTTTAACCGCAGGTACTCTTCGTCACCCAGTCCGTATGCGCGCCGCTGGAT
>Ga0163150_10002049_pt1 | contig 32312 bp, 37 predicted proteins | sample OliLakLV19P2IB_FD_148628 | JGI IMG/M metagenome (GOLD analysis project Ga0163150, IMG submission 148628) | Freshwater microbial mat bacterial communities from Lake Vanda, McMurdo Dry Valleys, Antarctica - Oligotrophic Lake LV.19.P2.IB | ecosystem: Environmental > Aquatic > Freshwater > Lake >...
CGCTGAAATTTATCCTGAATTTTCAAAACTTCTCAAAAAAGCTTAAGACTTTTGGTTATATCTCCATACTCTGTATACAGGTAGTCTTGTTACTCCAATAAATTCTTTGACTTTCTCGACTGTCGGATGTACTCGTTCAAATCCTGTATCACTACACCGTCCGTTATCTATCACTAAGATATTTTGTTTATCCTTAAGTGCGGTATCAAATGCCTCTCCTGCAGGACACCTGTTTTGTGTCCATACAATATTTTCCCATCTCCAATCTCCATTGACACGATCGATGGCTGCAGTATTAAAGTCACGAGTGTTAACTTGATTAAAGAATCCATACCAAGGAAATGGGCTGTCTGGTTCGTTTGTTACGTATATCAAGTCGTACTGTGTCTTTACTTCATTTAAATAAAGTATTAATTCTTTATCTTGTTCATTGCGATACTGGCCCACCAATTTGTAACTCTTGTATTCAAAAACTAAATTAAGAGTAGAAATAAATAGTGCAAGGAAAACCACGATATAAATACCTATGCGCTTTTTTAATAAATATTCTGCGCCACAGGCAGCTATAATTGTTATGAAAGGAATCATAAAAAATGCTCTGTGCAGGTTAGGTGAGTCCTCTATTGTGAGTGCAGCTGGAAGAGGAGCTATTATTAAGAGGAGCAGTGGGAGTGTTGAGTATTTACCTCTAATTATTTGTACAATCCCCATCAGTAAAAAAATAAAAAGTGGTAAAGTAATAAGCCCTACCCCATCGATTCGATAACGCATTGGTTTTGAACTTTCTCCAATCATAAATTCAGAGCTGAGATACGTTGTATATTCTTGAATAAAATGTTTCATGTAAATAAATGCAGACATTGATTGTGAACCTAACACTTTTTCTTTGACTTCTGTATTACTGCTGATGGAAACCTGGGAAAGCCTACCTCTGCTGGCTGGACTTAAAAAGAATATTACTGAAATGAAAAATAGAATCACAGCTATTGAAGCGTACTGTTTCTTTAAACGAATCGATGATATGTATTTCCATTCATACTTTATAAATGCTGCCACAAAAAACGGAACAAGTAGTCGAGCTGAGTGATAAAAAAAGTATGGTATAAGGAGAAATAATAATGCAGTTATCAGTTGCCGGTTATTTTTTTGCTTATCAGGAAATAGATATAAAAGACCATACAATGTGAAGAACAACGAGATAACAACTTCACTTGTCCCCCGGCTTGGAAAAACATGCCAAGGTAGTATGGCTAAGAAAAATGCTGAAGTATAAGCAATTGTACTGTTTTTTGTAATCCGCTTTGCTAAGTAAAACAAAGGAAAGATGGTAAGTGCGCCAATTAATGCCGATGGAAAACGGGTTGCAAACTCAGTGTTTCCAAATAATAGTATTGAAGGAATCGTAATATAAAAAATACCCGTTGGGCGATAGTCACCGAAGGTATTGTAGTGAAGAGCAAATCTGTTTCCCCGGTCGTCCGCTCCAGTATCAATAATTGATCTCGCGTTCCATCCAACTCGCGCTTCATCAGAATGAAATCCGTATGGAGTACTTCCAAGTCCAATAACTCGAAATGCAAGCGCAAGGATGAAGATTAAAAATAGTTTCTTCATGGAAGACAGGGTACTATACGAGCTGTCCCACTACAATCCCTGCGGCAATCGCGAGTCCTCCAACAACAAGCATTTTTAGGCCATGTCGCATAAAATCACGTTGAAAGTATTGTGCACTTAACGCTCCAAGTAAAAACAGAGCAATGAGTGAGAGAACTATTGAGGTGGGAAATGCGACTGCGGTTGTAAATACGATATATGGTGATAATGGAATAAGGCCAAACATCAGATATGAAAAAAACATGATACCTGCGCCAGCGATTGAAAAGGACTGTTCTCGTTTCCGTTTTGTATACTCTGCAGCAGAATCTTCTGAAAGGTAGCTCCCCACACCCATTGAAAACGCTTCGACGAAAATAAGAACCATACCAGATAAAAAGATATTCTCTTTTGGCAGTCCAGCTGCTGCAATTCCTGAAACAAACCCCACTGTTGAGACCAAACTATCTTCCACCCCAAAAATAAAGTTTCGTACGTATATTTCGGTGCGTTTTGAATTTTTTACCACTGTAAAATCATCATACATTTATAAGTTTGTGCTTGACAAGGCGCGGCTTACTCGCGTATGGTGAGCGTGATGAGAGAGGAGGTGAGCGCAAAATGGATCAAATCGAATTCTACGACGTAAAAAAGAGAGCAAAAGTTTCTGTGCCCACCTCAGAAGTGAAGAAAACTAAGTACACAAGAACTACTAAAGACGGAGGAACTCAAGTGCGATATGCAGTGAGAGCCCAAGTTGATGGTACTAACTTGACCAAGTTCGTTGGACAAGACATGTGGAACAGCTTAACAGTTCCTGAAGTGTAAGTAGTAACTTAACTTTAAACAAAGAGAGCCCCGATTTAGTCGGGGTTTCTTTGTACCTAAAAATGACACTTACAGTATCTGTTGCCTCGAATGTTATACTTTTAGACAAGTTTTTTTAGAGGAGGTTTACCATGCACACAGGAAGTGACGAACTTGCTGTAATGAATTAAATGAGTCTACTGGGCTTGAGTTGAATCAGGTCCAGTATTTTACAATTTATGACTTATGTCGGGGTACCAGGAATCGAACCTGGACCGCACGACCCCCAGCCGCGCATTCTACCGTTAAACTATACCCCGTAGTGGCGCTATTTTATCAGATATTCGGTCGGTACGACTGAAGCTCCTTGCCGTATAATCTCTACCTTATCTCCAGCAAGTCGTACAACAGTGGACGGCTTGCCTGAGATATGACCTTCATCAATATAAAAGTCCAAACGATCTTCAAAGGTCTTTTTGGCTTCTTCAATCGTTTCCGCTGGTTTATCTCCTTGTATATTTACACTTGTAGAAACCAATGGGCCAGTTTGCGAAATGATCCGCTGAAGTGACTCTTTTTGAGGAAGACGGAATGCGATGGAACCACTGTTTCGACTTAAATATTCAAACTGTTTGTTATCGACTGGCAGTATTACAGAAATTCCAAGGTGCCAAAGGTCTTGGACTAATTTTTTCTGAGTATCAGATATCTGTACTGCAAAAGTATTAAGATCCTTGAGTGAGCTAACTAATACGATGAACGGTTTGTTTGTATCTCGGAGACGGATCTTATACATGTTCTCGATTGCCTGAGGATTGAGAGCTGATGCATGGATGCCGTAAATGGTGTCCGTTGCTAATACACCTATTTTTCCAGATTTAATTAATTGAATGGTATCCATATCTTTCTGCTTGTATTTTAAAGCAGTGCATGTTAAAAGTGTAGTCAATGGCCGCAAAGAAGAACGAAATCCCAACTCCACAACGAGAAGAGAATGCTACAGCTCGGCTGTCTGCAATTAAGATGGCGATGGATCAAATTGAAAAACAATATGGTCGTGGTTCTATTATGCGACTTGGCGAAAACGCGAAAGCTCGTGGGCAAGTTGAAGTAATTCCAACAGGATCTATCGCACTTGACTTAGCACTTGGTGTTGGAGGATTTCCTCAAGGAAGAATCATTGAGATCTATGGTCCTGAAGCTTCAGGAAAAACAACGGTTTGTCTCCATGTGATTGCAGAAGCTCAAAAGCGTGGAGGCCAGTGTGCATTTATTGATGCAGAACATGCACTTGATCCAATTCGTGCAGAAGCAATTGGAATAAACCTTGATGAACTGCTTCTCTCTCAACCAGATACTGGTGAGCAGGCACTTGAAATTACTGAGACCCTTATTCGATCAGGTGCTATTGACGTGATCGTTGTTGACTCAGTCGCAGCACTCGTTCCACGGGCAGAGTTAGAGGGAGAAATGGGAGACGCTGTAATGGGACTTCAGGCTCGTCTGATGAGTCAGGCATTAAGAAAGCTGACCGGTGCTATCTCTAAGTCAAAGACAATTCTTATCTTTACCAATCAGCTTCGTCAAAAAATAGGTGTCATGTTTGGAAACCCTGAAACAACAACCGGTGGCATGGCTTTAAAGTTCTATGCATCACTTCGTATTGATATTCGTCGAATTGAAACTATTAAAGATGGAGAAAATGTCATCGGATCTCGTCATCGAGCACGTATAGTTAAAAATAAAGTTGCCCCCCCCCTTAAAGTTGCAGAGTTTGACATTATGAACACTGAAGGAATCTCAAAAGTAGGAGGACTTTTGGATGTTGGAATTGATTTAGGAATTCTGTCAAAGAGTGGTTCTTTTATTAACTACAATGGAAAAGTTTTGGCACAAGGACGCGAAGCTGCAAAGGCTGCACTTCGAGAAGATGACAAGCTCTGTGGTGAAATTGAGAATAAAATTAGAGCAACGATGGCTGCCGGTAAGAAACTTCCAACTGAAATCGGTGAAGAGAAAATGGACGACGATATCGAACCGGAAGAGTAATCCGTACGAATGGATGACACCTGGCTCCTCTCAAAGCTCTATCAACTTCTTGGACGCCGCCCTAAAACGATCAAAGAAGTCTCCGATTGGCTCACTAAGCGTAAAGTCCCCACATATCAGCAAGCGCGCCTTATTTCTCACCTGGTGCAGCTACAGCTCTTGAATGATCGCGAATTTACCCATGCGTTTATCCGTACACAAAAGCTTATCAAGCCACTTTCCTTAAAAGAAATAGTTTATAAACTTCAAAAAAAAGGTATTTCACCTGATATGACCAAACAAGTATTAAAAGATGAAGGTCATGATGAGCTTGCGGCGGCGACTCGTGAGGTGCAAAAACATATGTGGAAATGGGAAAAGTTGGAGCCTCGGGCACGAAAGCAAAAACAAATTGAGTTTCTAGCCCGGAAAGGATTTAGTTTTGATATTGCTAAAAAGGCTAATGAATAAAAAAAGCGGCTCGTAAGCCGCCTATACTATTTCATTTTTGACATGACCTCGATAATTCGTATCCGGTTATATCTTTGGAGAAAAATAGGATACAGGTTTGTAACCACATTGACTGAAATACACATAAATGCAAGAAACCAAGCATTCGCAAAAATGCTTAATACGGTGCTGAAAGTCATCACGATAAAAATGATAAGATGTACAACTTCTGCCCAAACCGTGAAGTTATATATTTCTATCAAAACAGGTTTATATCTCCAATATACCCACGGCAGTGGTTTTACTCGTATCACCCGCATATAGAACCAAAGTATAAACTTTTTTGCGATCAGTACTCCTAATCGCTCATACAGCTCTTCATTTTCAAATTGTCTTGGTCTCTCTATCCACCTAACAACGCTTCGAATCATTTGGTTCACTCCTTATCTGATCGCTTATTATATTACTGCTTCGTGTTCAAAACAAGTTATAGGTATTAGATTGACTGAAATTCCATCTCACTGTATAATCCCTTATGGAGTTTATGTTGAAAGCTGCGAAGACGCTCGTTTTCACTTCACGTTTTCTGAGCTAAGAAAACGTTTTTTTTACTCCTTTTTATAAATTTATTATGGCAAAAAATGTAGATCAATTACGCGAGGAATACCTCGAAAAACTTCAGAAAATAACTCAGCTTTCAGTTGAGGACGCAAAGCGTGAAATGCTTGACGAGCTTCAGAAAGACCTCACCTCAGAAGTTGCAAAAAAGATTCGGAATGCTGAAGAGCGCATTAAGTTAGAAGCATCAGTGAAGTCACGAGAAATTTTGGCTGACGCCATGAAGCATGGAGCAACAAACTACACCGCAGAATACACAATCTCAACCGTTACTGTTCCAAGCGAAGAAACAAAGGGAAGAATTATTGGTCGTGAAGGCCGAAATATTCGTGCTTTTGAGCGAGCTGCACAGGTTGAAATTGAGCTTGATGAATCAAATGAAATCCGAGTCAGTAGTTTTGATGCTATTCGACGCGAAATTGCTCGACGCTCACTTGAAATCCTTATTAAAGACACTCGTATTCAACCATCACGAATTGAGGAAGTAGTCGACGAAGTGCGAAAAACTATGGATGACGTCTTACTTGAAGAAGGTAAGAAAATCGTTGAAGAAGTTGGAGAATATAATTTGCCAGTCGAGCTTGTTCGCATGATTGGTAAATTCAAGTTCAGAACTTCTTATGGACAAAACCTCGCACTTCATACAATTGAAGAAACAAAGATTGCTATGGCGATCGCTCGTGAGCTTGGTGGAGAGGTAGAAGCAGTACGGCTTGGTGGACTTTTGCACGATATTGGAAAAGTGGTAACTGATGATGAAGGAACCCATATCCAAAAAGGTGTAGAAGTAGCTAAGCGCTTTGGTATTCCAAAGAAAGTTGTAAACATTATCGCTGAGCATCACGAAGACAGACCTTTTAGCTCTGTTGAATCAGTTATCATCTGGGTAGCTGACGCAATTTCCGGGTCCCGTCCTGGTGCACGATACGAGCCGCACGAGAACTATGTGAAGCGAATGACTGCAATTGAAGATATTGCTAGCTCCTTTGAAGGAGTAGAAAGTGCAATTGCATTCCAAGCAGGACGTGATGTGCGAGTAGTCGTTAACCCAGACGAGGTAGATGATGATCGAATGGTTGTACTTGCACGAGAAATTGCAAAGCGGCTTGAAAAAGAAGCTGAATATGCTGGACAAATTAGAGTGAGCGTTATTCGTGAAACTCGAGCTTCCGCAACAACTGCAGCCCACTAAAAAAGCTGCACTATTTGTACACCTATCCTCTTAATTTAAAAATCAAACTTCATTGACTTTTTAAACTCAATTGCGTATCCTTCATTCAAATGACTAAAAAGCAGATTATTGATATAGTTTCGCGAAAAGCTCATTTGACCAAACGTGGTGCCACTGAGGCGGTTGATGTTTTTTTAAATGAAATTGGTCGTACTCTACAAAAAGGAGAGAAAGTTGTCCTCTCTGGGTTTGGCACCTTTAGGGTAATCTCCATGAAAGGTAAAACAGTTAAAATTCCAAAAACTGATAAATTCGTAACGATTAAGTCTCACAGATCCCCACGCTTCACTCCAGGCAAAAAACTTAAAAAGCAGGTACTTCGATAATTTTTTTCTCCGATAAAACTGAGCACACTTATTCGTGTGCTCAGAAATAACTCATCGGACAAAAAAGTGCAGGTTCCATGCGACTAGCAGCATTATTCCCCAAACCTCTGTCCAAAAAATAGATTTACGAATTGCATACATATAAGCACAGATTGCTAAGTTAGAAAATGCAATTGCCATTCCTAGTCGATCTTGGGTTATACCAATACCTATTAGATGAAATGCTGCTGCACCTCCTAATGCGCAAACAAAAAATATCCGAGTTAACATGTTGTGTATGTGTGGATACTTACCGTGGGGTAGAAATGCAAGAAACATACAACACACAGACCCCATTGCATAGACAAATAAGCTTAATCGTGCCATTGTTTCTGTGTAGTAGTTTGCTAGTCCTACAACATATCCAAACTGGAGTATCCCTGACACAAACAATCCAAGTGCAAATGCACGTCCAACCTTGGAATCTAACCCAATGTAGCTCATCGGGTACTTACATTTCGCACCTACAAATCCGGGAATGAGAATAAGTGTAATGGTACTAACTGCCCCAAGAGCTCCTGTATAGGGGAGCAGAAGAAAGAGTTCGAACATGGGAGTCTCCTTTTTTGTAATGTGCAAGGTTACGTCAACTTCGCTTTCAGCTTCTCAATCTGCTTCTTTCGTAAAACCAACTCAGGATTACTGTTAATTATTTCTTCCGCTTTGGTAATGTGTTCTGCAGCAGCGCCAGAGTTTGCATGATATACCGCTTCAGCTATACGCATGTGTGCGCCGCTCATCCAAACATCTTTATTGTATTGTGGCTCGTCAGAAGTTGAGAGATCTGCAAGTGCCTCGAGCGCTCGTTGAAGTCCGTCGTGATCACCGTTGTTATACTCTGCCATTGCAAGGTGCCCCTTCATATCAGCAACTACTCCAACACGGTTGTGCAACTCTCCAGGGTACTGTTGTTTTGTTTCAATGGCTTTTTTGAATGCGTCTAATGCATTTGGAAGGTCGCCTGCCGATTCATACGCTTTTCCTAAATTAAAGTATGGCATTGAGAGTGCCTCCTTTATACCGCTTTTTTCTGCAATCTCCACACAAGCCATTGCATTATGATTTGCAAGAATTAAATAGTTCTCGTTTCCGCTTGACTCGTATAAGTGTCTAAAGGTGAGGAGGCGAGATCCGATTACCTCAGCAAGTCCTTGGAGATCTTTGTCATGAGTATATGCAACGGTTGCTTCATCGGAGTATTTGAGGGCATCAACAAAGTTGCCCGCTTCTCGCGCATGTTCTGCTTTTGCCTGTATGTCTCGGCCGTTTTCTGAGTTCATACCTAGTATAATAACATGTATGCAAAAGCTTTTAGTTATTTGTGGACCAACTTCAACTGGAAAAACACGTCTGGCTATTGGTCTGGCTAAAAAGTATAACGGTGAGATTATTTCGGCTGATTCGCGGCAAGTATATCGAGGAATGGATATCGGTACCGGAAAACTTTTTTCAGCGGAGGTAACTATTTGGGGATATGACATTGCTGATCCAAATGAGTCATTCTCAGTTTCAAATTTTCTTCGCTTTGCAGAAGAAAAAATTCAAGAGGTCTCGTCCCGCGGTAAACTCCCTATTCTTGTCGGAGGAACGGGCTTCTACATTAAAGCAGTTATTGATGGAGTGCCAACTGCAGACGTGCCAGTAGACAGCGAGCTTCGTGAAGAGCTCTCACTAAAGAATGCTGATGAGCTTCTTCGTATACTTACTAAACTTGATCTACAAAAAGCGCAGAGCTTTAATGAGTCTGATCGTGCTAACCCTCGTCGGCTTATCCGTGCAATAGAAGTTGCTCAGTCAATAAAACCGGTGACTCCTGATCATTCCAACAGTTATAACGTGTGCATGATTGGTCTTACCGCTTCAGCAGATGTTTTGTATCAACGAGTTGAAAATAGTATTCTAAAACGGGTTGAGTTAGGAGTTTTTAATGAAGTAGAAACGATCCTTTCCCGTGGTATTAACTGGGAAGATCAATCAATGAGCTCGCTTGGATATCGGCAGCTACGTGATGTTTTTAAGAAGGTGAAGACCAAGGATGAAGCAATTGAAGAATGGATAGCCGCGGAAAAAAAGTATGTGAAGCGACAGCTGACATGGTTTAAAAAGGACACCCGAATTACCTGGTTTGAGATTACTTCGCCAAAATTCGAATCCCAGGTGGAAGAGTTTATTGAAACATGGGACAATACAATTTGACCATGCCAAGAAAAATAGAAATTTCACATCGTACAATTATCTTCACAGTAATTTTTATTGCAGGATTATGGTTTGTTTTTTTTATTCGCGACATCCTCATGCAAGTATTCGTCGCGCTCCTGATAACAATCGTCCTAAATCCTGTGGTAACTAGGCTTGAGAAGCGTCGTGTTCCGCGTGCACTATCTGTCTTAATCGTCTACTTCTCGGTTCTTTCACTTGTTATCTTTATGGTCGCAAATATCGTACCGTTATTAGTTGATCAGACTACTCACTTTGCAATGGCACTCCCACGGTACCTTGAAGAGCTTTCGATTCCAAACAATATCGTTGATGAAATGACTCGTCAATTTACCGGACAGCTTGGCGGGCTTCCTTCACAGCTCCTTTCAATAAGCATTGAAGTTTTCTCAAATGTGCTTACGATCTTCTCTGTCCTCATCTTTGCCTTGTACTTTTTAATGGCACGACAGCAGCTTGATAGTGAATTATCTAAATTCCTTCCACACACGACGGTAAACCGGATAGACAAATTATTAAATAAAATGGAAATACAGTTAGGTGGGTGGGCACGCGGGCAGATACTCCTGATGTTTTTGATTTGGCTTGTTACTTATGTTGGACTTTTGATGCTCGGTGTCCCGTATGCACTGTCCTTGGCACTCTTAGCAGGCATCTTGGAAGCTGTCCCAAATCTTGGTCCTATTATTGCTGCAATACCGGCAGTTATTGTCGGGTTTGGTGTTTCGCCAATCACCGGACTTGCAGTACTAGCGTTGTCGTTCTTGGTTCAACAAGTTGAGTCATACGTGTTTGTTCCAAAAGTGATGCAGAAGTCGGCTGGAGTAAATCCAATTGTCACCCTCCTTGCACTCATTATTGGATTTAAAGTGTACGGAGTAGTGGGAGCAATCCTTTCTGTCCCTGTTGCAATTACGCTCAAGCTTTTAGCTGAGGATTATTTCTCGCACAAGCACAACGAAATCGCTCCTTAAATTTCCGAACCTACCCTTCAAATATTAACCCATAGTTGATAATTCGTGCTTCGAATGCTATACTGATACCATCTAGAGGACGTGAAATCGCCCCCTATTACGTTTACGTAAGACGGGGAGGAAAGTCCAGGCAGCAGAAAAAACATGGTGTGCCAGTTAAATCTGGCAATCTCAAGCAATTGAGACTGGTGTCCCTTACGGGAACGCATATGGAATTGACCAAATGCGAGAGCAACAGAGACGAATCAACAAAAAGGTAATACCTTAGCGTTGGGTGAAACGGGCAATCCCCCCAGCTGCAACCTGCGAATTGTACGCACAAGACGGTGTCTTTCCCGAGTCGTACAGCAGTCAGGGCTTAGATGGATGATTTCACCTCGACTTGTTCGAGGACAGAACCTGGCTTACAGTCCTCTAGATACCAAAAGCCAATACACGTTGTTTATTGGCTTTTATTATTCAGATTGAAAGGAGCTTTCAATGAGTCCTGCAGGTATACTTGCGCTGGTTGTTGGTGGTTTGATCGGCTTGATCGGAGTCTTAGGTTTTCTCTATTATGGTTTCTACCGTGGCGAGATCGGTGAGAAGCGAGTTTACATCTATTTTGCCATTGCGACAGTCGGTTACATTATTTGGGCGATCGGCGAGCGCATCTTGGGTTATTCTCTGTTGCTACAAATAGCAAACAACATTGGTCGTTAGGTAGTATTTTGGTCGCCTAGAGGCGGCCTTTTTTATCTGTAACTATTGACAAAGTCACCTTAGTGTCCTATAATTTACATATACACATTAGTGGAGGTAGGATGTTTCATATCCGCTACTCTGAAATCAAGAATTCTCAATGGGAAGTTATAGCACTGTTCGTTGTCTCAGACCCAAATGCAGGAGAAGCAATTCTCCATGTCAGTACAAAACTGCTACCTGTAATTGAGGAAAAGATGGAATCGGTCAACAATCGTGATGGATTTCCAAATCGGCAGGTCAACTTCGGATCGCAAGCTTCTGAAGTTATTACCTATGTGATTGTTCACCAATATAACTTTAACTGTGTTGTGAACGATTTCCCTAAAATCGTACAGGGATGGGTTAGGGACTACGAGAAAAGTCTTGAAGCAACAGAATAGGCTTTGAGGTGAAGTGCAATACGCACTTCACTTTTTTTTTGTACAATACGGCATGAGAGCATTGGTTCAAAGAATATCAAGCGGAAAGGTAACTATAAACGAGACACAAGAAGTGTCTGGAGAAATAGGTGTTGGACTCTTTGTTTTACTGGGAATAAAGAAAGGTGATACCAAAGAATCTGCAGAAAAGCTGGCCCTGAAAATTTCGAAACTTCGAATTATGTCAGATGATCGAAACCTCATGAATCTCTCCATTACCGAAAGCACTAAGAATGTATTAGTTGTCTCCCAGTTCACTTTATATGGGAACACCAAGGCTGGAAACAGACCTTCATTTATCGAGGCAGAGGAGCCGATTCGCGCACGAGAGCTGTATCGATCCTTTATTGATACCCTTACCAAACAAGGCATTTCGGTAGCTACTGGATCATTTGGAAACTATATGAAAATAGAAACAGTTCTTGATGGCCCAGTAACTCTTCTCCTTGAGTATTGAACAGCTACGACTTACTTTTTATATAGACTATTCGCTTGTAAAAATTCGATTAGTTTTCGATGCGACCTGAACTGGCGACCAATACTTACAAATAGTTTGTTGAGTTCAGTCCAATGTTCCTCAGGCACCGTTGCAAGTAGCGCATATTCAGTTTCTTGTGGAGTCTTAGTCTTCACCCACCCAATAAGGTTTGTAATTCTGTGTACATGGGTATCGACCGCAATTGCTGGTATTCCAAAAGCACGATTTAGTACTAAGTTAGCTGTCTTTCTTCCGACTCCCGGAAGTGATGTTAATTCTTCTCTTGTGTGAGGAATAGTTCCTTCGAACTTTGTCACAATTATCTGAGCAAGACTCTTTAACTGTTTTCCTTTTACTTTATAAAACCCGACAGGATATATAAGCTTTGAAATCTGTGCCTCCGCTAGATTTGAAAGGGCACTGACGTCAGGCGCTTGTTCAAAAAGTCGATTTGCAGCTATAACTGTCGTATCGTCATTTGTTCGTGCGCTCATCATCGTCGCAACGAGCGTTTTATATGGATTGTCTGCATAAATTTCGAGAGGTACAAGCACGTAGTGATCTCTAAATACCTGTAGTGTGTGTTCGTATTTGTCCATGTCTATTCTCTATTTGCCTCTTTTAGAGGATTTACTGTACACTGGCAAAAGTATTATACTGACTCGCACGAGCCTAGACTATGCAGAACCTTATTATCCTACTCGTGATCGTTAACATCGTCTGGTTGGCAGGAGTAAGTTTTGTCGTATTTCGATTGCAGAGAACTATCGCAAGTGCATTTCAGACAGATGCTGATACAAACATAGTTTCTGTTGTGGGAGAGATTCGAAAAACAATCGCCGCAATGGGAAAACAGCACGAGCAGCTCGATGCCGCAGCCGGAAAATTAAAGGAGTCAGCTGACAATCATTTGCAGCGAATTGGATTTGTTCGATTCAATCCATTTAGTGAGACTGGCGGAGATCAAAGTTTCTCGGTAAGCTTATTGAATAATCATGGAACTGGAGTAGTATTAACCGGGCTACATGGTCGCGATCGAGCACGGATGTACGCAAAACCGATCGTTAATCGAAAAAGTTCAACTGCTTTAGCTAAGGAAGAAGTTCAAGCAATAGAAAAAGCGTTTAAAAACATATGAATAAAATAACATTCTTTTCAACACTTCTCGGTGTTTATCTTATTACTGCAGGACTGTCATACGTAGTTTTCTCCCGTACTGGAAACAACGCAAACCCAGTCAACACTACAGAATCTTCAGAGCTCGAAAAAACACGTGCCCAAATTGAGGCAGCACCAAAAACAGAGGAATGTCCACTGAATGGCCAAATGTTTACAAAACTTGAGCGAGATATCTGGATTGATCGTCGTCCAATGGCGATTGTTATCGAAAATTCACTTGACGCTCGTCCACAGTCAGGTATGTCGAAAGCTGACGTTATTTATGAGGTTGTAGCTGAGGGAGGAATTACTCGATTTTTAAACATTTTCTACTGTGGTGCTGCAGCTGAAGACATTGCAGTTGGTCCGATTCGAAGTGCACGAATTTATTTAATTAATGTTGCATCTGAGTATGGAGAGAAACCACTCTTTGTACACTTCGGTGGCGCAAATAATATTTGTAAAGATTGTCCACGTGGAATTAAAACTCCTGGTACTGTTGCAAAAGAAGTTATGGCCTTAGAGCGATTAATTGACATGGGATGGCGTCATGGATCTGGAAACGCACTCGATGGGGGAGCAAACGTTAGCTACCCAGCAATAAAGCGAGACCAAACTCGCCTTGGTACAGTATCCGCATGGGAGCATTCAGCTATTGGATCTACTGACCTACTTTTTAAACTCGGAGTACAGCGAGGTTTTGGCTCAGCGGCTGATAAAGGTAAAAAATGGATTGATACGTTCACTCAATGGACCTTTAAAGATGGCAAGGCAGTAGCTTCCCCTACAGCAAGCACTATTTCTTTTGAATTCTGGAGAAATAAACCTGATTATGACGTCTCGTGGAGCTTTGACGCATCACAAAACCTGTACAAGCGATCAAATGGAGGTAAGCCACACACAGATTGGGAACTTGATAAACCACAACTTGCGACGAAAAACGTAGTAGTACAGTTTGTAAAAGAAAAAGGCCCTGTAGACAAAGAGCTTCATATGTATTATGAAGTAGTGGGTACAGGAAAGGCGAAAGTCTTCCAAAATGGGGAGGTAATTGAAGCAACGTGGAAAAAACCTACTCAATTTGCAAGAACTGTCTTTACAGATTCTAAAGGTGCTGAAATAGCCTTTGTTCGCGGAGGTATCTTTATTGAGCTAGTACCAGACGGAAATGAAATAACGTATAATTAATTAGTCCGTTTTCTCCTGCCCCACTTAAAAAATTTGCATGGCTCAGTTGTCTGACATTATCACTTCTAAAGTCAGGATTAAAATCCTGGAATTGTTTTTCATGGATCCTAATGAAATGTACCATGTACGTGGTATCGTGCGTGCTATTAAGGAAGAAATTAATGCAGTCCGCAGGGAACTAAGTAAAATGGAGGCTTCAGGAATTATCAAAAAAGAAAAGCGAGGTAACAGAATCTATTATTGGCTTCGAACAGATTACGATCTGTTTGGAGACCTTGTTTCAATTATTTCAAAGACGACAGGACTTGGTGCCCAAATTATTGCCAGCAGGTCAAAAATGGGCAAAATAAATCATTTAATGTTTTCTGGTAAATTTGCACGCAGCAGGAAACGTAAAAAGGATGATGAAGTTGATATCCTTGTTGTTGGTGAAGTTGTCCTTCCTGAGCTAGCAACTTTGATCCGTATGGAAGAGAGCAAACGAGGGTACGAAATTAACTACACCGTGATGGGACGCGAAGAGCTTGAATTTAGGAAAAAACGTCGTGATCCCTTTTTATTAAGTATTCTTTCTGGAAGCCACGTTATGGTTATTGGGGATGAGGAGACGCTTGTAGATTGATCCTATGAAACATGTAGGACGAAATATCGTTTTAATTATCGTAATAACACTGGTCGGGCTTTTTATCGCAGTACCTCGTCAAATCCCTATTAAACTCCACGTTGGACCACTGAATATTGATCAAACAATAGAGCGACGAAACCTTGACGTTAAAGTTGGTAGCTTTGAATTGAAACGAAACTTTGATCTACTACTAGGGCTTGATTTAGTTGGAGGTAGCCGGCTGGTATTTGATATTGACACCACACAAGTTGAAGGAACAAATAAAGCACAAGCCATAGAGAGTCTACGCCTGGTTATTGAACGGCGAGTAAATCTTTTTGGAGTATCAGAACCAAATATCCAAACAACTGAATTTGAAGGAAAGAACAAAATTATTGTTGAACTTCCAGGTCTTACAGATACCAAAGAGGCGGTTGCTTTAGTTGGAAAAACTGCACAACTGTCTTTTGCAAAAGTTCAGGATGAGCAAACACTTCTTCCAACAGACCTGACCGGTGCAGATCTTAAAAATGCTCAAGTCGGATTTGATCAGGTAACGGGACAACCAGTTGTACAGCTTTCGTTCACCTCACAAGGAGCAGAAAAATTTGCAAACCTTACTGCAGAAAGTGTTGGAAAGCCTCTTCCTATTATTTTAGATGGACAAATATTGTCAGCCCCAGTTGTTCAAGAAAAAATTGCAGGGGGAAGTGCGCAAATTAGTGGTGACTTCAGTTTAGAAGAGGCTCGGGCAATTACGATTCAGCTAAACGCTGGAGCACTTCCACTGCCCATCTCACTTATTGAAGAGCGGACGGTGGGGGCTAGCCTCGGACAAGAGGCAGTGAATAAAAGTATAAAGGCAGGTGCAGTTGGCTTACTAATTGTATTGATATTTATGATACTTCTGTATCGAAAATTAGGAGTTGTTGCAGGTATTGGACTCGTTATATTCGGAATTATTACTATCGCGTTATATAAGATTATACCGGTCGTATTAACACTTCCCGGTATAACTGGATTTTTGCTTTCAGTCGGAATGGCAGTTGATTCAAACATTCTCATTTTTGAGAGGTATCGAGAAGAGCGTGCTAAAGGAGCAAGTGCTCCGTATGCATTGGAAATAGCGTTTGGACGTGCATGGGATTCGATTCGGGATGCAAACATTGCAACGCTTGTGACCTGTTTTATTTTGGCTAACCCGCTTGATTGGAACTTTTTAAATACCTCAGGCCCAGTTCGTGGTTTTGCAATTACTCTTGCCTTAGGAATTGGGGTAAGCTTGTTTACCGGAGTATTTGTCTCTCGTAATTTGCTGCGATTTTTAATTAAAAAATAATATGGCAAAAGAAATTATTGAAAAACAATTTAATTGGATGAAGTACAGAGCCGTCTACACTGTTATCTCTTTAATCTGTATTACGATTGGGTTGGGTACACTATTTACTTCAGGATTAAAGCTTGGAGTTGACTTTTCAGGAGGAGCTGTCCTGGAATATTCATTCGTAAACGATATTTCAACTGAAGAAGCAAGCCAAAAAATCCAAGAGAAAGATATTACTGTTTCGTCGGTCCAGAAAGTACAAGACAAAACATATTTATTCAAACTTCAAACAATTGCACGAGAGCAGGAAGGCGATATCTCAAATATTTTAAAGGAACTCTCTAAAGGAGAAGTTACTCTAAATCGCTTTGATAATGTCGGCCCAACTATTGGTCCTGAACTTCTCAAAAAAACCCTCTACGCGGTTGTCATAGCGGCAATTACTATTTTACTTTGGATTGCATATCAATTTAGGAGTATAAAGTTTGGTCTTTCAGCAACGGTTGCAACAATTCACGATGCACTTATATTAATTGGAAGTTTTGCACTGTTAAGTAAATATTTTGGAGCTGAAGCAGACTTTTTGTTTGTCACTGCAGTACTTACGACACTGTCATTCTCAGTTCACGATACGATTGTTGTTTTTGATCGTATCCGAGAAATCAGAAGAAAAAATGGAGGAGACATTAAGGACATCGCAAATAAAGCATTGTCAGAAACCATGCGCAGGTCTATCGCAAATTCGCTCACCATCATTTTTATGTTGCTCGCATTAATAGTTTTAGGAGGAAGCTCTACTCAGTGGTTTGCAGTTGCACTCTTAATTGGAACGATCAGTGGAACGTATTCTTCGCCATTTATTGCAGTTCCGCTATTGGTCACGTGGGACGAAGCTCTGAAGCGATTACGCAAATAATTTAATAACTTTCAAAAGTTCATCCCGTTCGTTTTCACTTTCTTTGTTCTCTACCTTTTTAAAAATATCAGCGAGCACTTCACCAACCTTTTTGCTTGGAGGAATTCCTAATACGTCCATAACGTCCTGACCATTTATCTTTAAATCCGTAACTGAGAATGGTTGTTGTTGTACTTCGTCAAGTCGAGCTTTAAATTCTTCAAGCCGCCATGAAGTCTCCGTTGCTCCTCCACCTAATCGGTCACCGACACGCAAAGCTAACATATCATCAATATTTTCTATTCCAACGTTTTTTATGAACCGTCGAATTGCAGAATCAGTTTGTCGCTCATCAACTGTAAATTGATGCCACCTAACGAGCCGCAAAAGCTTGTCTGTTTCATTATTTGAGAAGTGCAGTCGATCAGCAATCCGTTTTGCAATTTTGGTACTGACCATTTCATGATTATAAAAAGTAACCACTCCAGTGGGCAGTTTGCGATAAGTCTGAGGCTTCCCAATATCGTGAATAAGGGTTGCAAACCGCGTAATTGGGTCAAGAGAGGTACAATGCTTCAACGCCATCAAACAATGCGTTCCTACGTCGTAAATATGGTGACGCTGTGGCGACTTTTGATCGACTCCAAAACATTTCTCGAGCTCAGGCAAAATCTGACTTAAAAGTGATGTCTCTTTGAGTAACACAAAGCCATCATATGGATTTGCTGAAGACAAAATTTTAAATAATTCTTCTTTAACACGCTCTTTTGCAATTTTATTTATAAGCGTTGAATGACTTTTGATTGCACTGAGTGTTTCTTTTTCTATAGTAAAGTGCAACTCTGCTGCAATTCGTACCGCACGAAGTAAACGGAGTGCATCTTCTCCAAAGCGCTCATGTGGCTCACCAACCGTCCTGAGAATTTTTTTTGCGACATCTATTTGGCCGCTATATGGATCAATAATTTCTACTTTCTCGTCGGAATAATTAAGAGCTATCGCGTTGATAGTAAAATCTCGTCGTGCGAGATCTTCCTCAAGAGTTGTTCCCCACGATATTGTATCTGGCCGACGGAAATCGGAATAGCCTGATTCGCTTCTGAATGTAGTAATTTCAAATGGTTCGAATCCTTCAGATTGTGCGACGACTCCTACGGTTCCAAAGGTATTATTGTAATAACCTTCCGGAAATACCTCCAATATCTGCTCTGGTGTGGCGTTTGTTGTGAAATCCCAGTCATGTGCAACTTTACCCATCATCATGTCTCTGACTGCCCCTCCGACAACATATGCCTGATATCCGGCCTTTTGGAGTGTTTTACTTATGAGTTGTACCTCGTCTGGTAGCAATATGTTCATCTGATGTATTATGCAATACTTATATCTATTATGGAAACATCATTGTGGGAAGTAATTCATACCCAGCCGCTTCCGTCTGGAAAAAAAGCTACCGATCAAGTTCGAGACATTTTGCTCGAAAATAGAAAGATTGAAAATTCGGAGCTTTTCTTTCATCCACCTCACCCTCGTGAAATTTCACTAGACGACTATAACATAAACTCGGCTGAGCTTGAGAAGGCAATTGCTCACTTAAAGATTGTACATTCTGAGAAGAAAAAAGTGGTGGTATATGGGGACTATGATGTTGATGGAGTATGCGCCACAGCAACACTCTGGCAATGTATGCATAGGGCGGGATTTGATGTATTACCTTTCATACCAAACCGTTTTTCAGATGGATACGGAATGAAGACACATACCGTGACCTATTTGAAGGAAAAGTATCCAGATTTATCACTCATCATTACGGTGGATAATGGAATAGTAGCGGCTTCGGCTGTGGACACAGCGCGAGAATTAGGGATTGATGTGATTATTACTGATCATCATGAACCCAAGGAAACATTGCCGTCTGCACTGGCTATTATTCATACTATTGGAATGTGCGGGACAGCACTCGCCTGGATATTTTGCCGTGAACTAAGCAAATGCTTTAATCTTCCTCAGAGGTTTACAGACAGCCTTATTGAGCTTTCTGCATTAGGAACCATTGCTGATCAAATGGCGTTAACTGGTACGAATAGATCATTTGCAGTGTGGGGACTTAAGCAACTAAATGAAACAAAAACACCAGGTTTAATATCACTCATAAATAGTGCAGCGTTAACACCAGGATCAATTGGTGTATATGAAGTCGGATTTCAAATCGCACCACGGATAAATGCCGTGGGTAGATTAGCTGATGCAACCGAAGCCGTCAGACTGCTTTGTACGAAAGACACTGAGCGTGCCCACGCACTCGCTACTAGCCTCAGTAGTTTAAATACTGATCGCCAAGACATTGTCTTATCGGTAATAAACCAAGCAACCGAAGCCGTGATTCCTGGACAACTTGAAGTATCTGTCGTTGTGGGTAATTATCATGAAGGGGTTATTGGTCTTGCCGCGGCAAAGCTGGTTGAGCAATTTAATCGACCTGCAATTGTTATCTCTAAAGGTGAAAAAACCTCAAAGGGTTCGGCTCGCTCAATATCAGGACTTCATATTACTGAGCTGATTAGATCGTTAGATCACCTACTAATTGATGCGGGGGGACATGAAATGGCAGCAGGGTTTTCCATTGAGACGAGCCAAATTGATATTTTTCGTCGAGAGATTCAGTTGCTATCACAAACATTGTTAACGCCTGAGCTGCTTCTTAAGAAGACCTTCATTGATATGGAGCTTTCCTTTGAACACATCAATTGGGATCTTGTCCAATGCTTAGATGCGTTTCAGCCAACAGGAATGGGGAACCCAAACCCAGTCTTTTTAGCTCGTAATGTGTCTGTAGTTGATAAAAAATTATTGGGAAGCGAGAAACAACACTTGAAGCTGAGGCTTTATCGGGATGGTGAGGAGTTTGATGCGATCTTTTTTAATGCCTCTACTTCAATTAATAGAACTGGGGGAGTTGATCATGATAAAATTGATATCAATAGCTCTGTAGATGTCGTCTTTTCAGTTGATAAAAATATTTGGAATGGCAAGGCGTCAATACAGCTCAAAGTAAAAGCACTAAAAATATATGATGACTCCTCGCTACCAAACACTTAAAAAGTTGGTTTCTGAAAAGAAGCCTGCTGCTGATGTGGCGCGCGTTGATGCAGCATACGAGTTTGCACAAGTGTCTCACTCTGGTCTTAACCGGATGTCAGGTGAACCCTACATTCACCATTCACTTGCAACTGCAATATATGTTACTGAGTGGAACCTCGATACAGCCTCAATTATCGCAGCACTTTTGCATGATACGGTTTCTGATGGAGCTGCTACGCGAGGAGATATCGTTGAAAAATTTGGAGAAGAAATTGCCCAAATTGTCGATGGAGTCACACTCGTTTCTAATCTTCGTTTAAAAGGAAGTATTGATGACCTCTTTGTGGAGTCACTTCGCAAGATGATTTTAGTGATGGCACACGACCTTCGAGTTGTATTTGTGAAGCTTGCTGACCGTATGCATAACATTGAGACCTTGTCAGTATTACCGCCGGTTAAGCAGAAGAAGATTGCTCGTGAAACCATGGAAGTATATGCACCGCTTGCAGAGCGCTTAGGAATGGGGAGCGTGAAGGCTCAACTTGAGGATTTAACATTTCCATTTCTTTATCCAAATGAGTATGAGCGGGTAAAAAAAGAATCAAAGCCGATTTATGAAAGTGCAATTGAACATACCGAAAGTATGAAACGTACGCTTATAAAACATGTTACAGAGCATGGTCTGAATGTTTCAGTCCTTGGCAGACAAAAGCATTTATTTTCTTTGTGGAAAAAACTCACGCGGGAAGAAATTAATTGGGATTTTAGTAATATTCATGATATTGTCGCCCTTCGAGTGATTGTTGAGAAGGATGCAGACTGCTACGCTGCCTTGGGAATTGTTCACAGTTTATACCGACCGGTTCCACATTTGGGAATTTCAGACTTTATTGCTCAGCCTAAACCAAATGGGTATCGATCAATTCATACGAAGGTATTTGGTCCCGCAGGTCGAGTGGTTGAAGTGCAAATTAGAACACTTGCTATGCACGAGCAGGCAGAGCATGGAGTCGCGGCACACTGGGCATATGCTGATGCAAAGTCACACGGAGTCAAAGGCGCAGTGCTTGAGAAAGGTGGCGTTGCAGTGAAAGGAAGCAAGTTAAGTTGGGTAAAGCAGTTAGTTGAGTGGCAAAAGGAGATTAGTGATACCGAGGAGTTTGCACATGCAGTGAAGTTTGATGCACTTGCGCATCGGAACTTTGTTTTCTCTCCAAAAGGTGATGTGTTTGATCTCCCCCGAGGTGCAACTCCGGTCGACTTTGCATTTGCGGTACATACACGGCTTCCGTTGTTTATATCAGGGGCAAAAGTAAATGGGAAAATTGTTCCACTTGATTACAAGCTTGAGAGTGGGGATATCGTAGAGATATTGAAGAGTAAAAATGTACGAACCCCAAATCGTGATTGGTTGCGCTTTGTTGCAACAGCTTCAGCGCGCAGAGGAATTCAGAAGCATTACAAGTAATTTCTCTCCTATCTTTCTGATATACTACGCTCATGCAACGAACACTTATTCGAGAAACTCCACAAAACATTGGTGAAAAAGTATTGCTTAAAGGATGGGCACAAACAATCCGTGACCATGGAAAAATTTCATTTATAGATCTTCGGGACCGCAGCGGAATAATTCAGTGTGTCGGTCAAAATCTTCCCAAGATTACAACAGAGAGTGTTATTTATATCACCGGCACTGTCGCAGCTCGCCCTGAGAAGCTTGTCAACAAAGACATTGAGACAGGTACTGTTGAAATTCAAATTGAAAATGTAGAAATCATCGCACTTGCCGCAGAGCTCCCCTTTGATATGGGCCAAAAAGAGCTAAACCTTGAGCTTCCAACACTTCTTGATCATCGGGCGCTTACCTTGAGGCATCCGCGAGTACAAGCAATATTTAAAGTTCAAGAAGTGGTAATTGATGCATTTCGTGAATTCATGAAGAAGGAAGATTTTTTTGAGTTCCAAGCACCTGCAATTACTCCGGCTACTGCTGAAGGAGGAGCAGAAGTATTTAAGGTCGATTATTTTGATAAAAAGGCTTATTTGTCTCAAAGTCCACAGCTATATAAACAAATTGTTATGACTGCCTTTGAGCGAGTATTTTCAGTAAATAAAGTATTCCGAGCTGAGCCTTCAGTAACCACTAGACATTTAACTGAAATTGTTTCGCTGGACGCAGAGATGGCATTTATTGAAAGCTGGACGGATGTTCGTAATATGGCCGACCGGGTTGTTAAATATATTCTTCGAGAGATTGAAGCAAAATGTGCTCGTGAGCTGAAGCTGTTTTCTATTGAGGTTCCAGCAACGATTGACGAAACACCGACCCTTTCCCTCCGTGAAGCACTGGTGAAAATCTTTGAAAAAACAGGACGTGACGTAAGGGGAGCAAAAGATTTGCATCCTGAAGATGAGCGAGATATTTGCAATATCATTAAAGAAGAAACAGGATCTGATTTAGTGTTTATATACGGATACCCCACGAAAAAGAAACCTTTTTACGTATATCCAAACCCAGAGGAACCTGAATTCAATGAAGGAATGGATCTATTATGTAGAGGTGTAGAGTGGCTCTCTGGAGGTCGACGAGTAAACGATTACGAGCAGTTATTAGCGCAGGTTAACGAGTGGGGAATGGATCCTGAAAAAATATCGATGTTTTTGGATGCATTTAAATATGGTGCGCCACCTGAAGGCGGTTTTGCCTTTGGTGCAGAGCGAATAACCAAACAAGTTTTAGGTCTTGAGAACATCCGTGAAGCAGCAATGTTCCCACGCGATATGGAGCGGATAGATGTACGGCTTGGAGAGTTGTAAATCAATCAGTTTCTCGGTAGAGTGTACGTGCCGTGACTTCAATTAAATATTCATCTTTTCTTATTGTGATCCTTGCGATTGGGACGGGAGTTTTTCTGCTTGTTGGAATTTTTCTAACATTTCCTGAGCAGGCATCAGACGATCAGGTGATGGCAGCACAGTCCCCCGTTATGAATATGACTCCAGCCCCTGTTGTTACAAAAAACGAGGAACCCGCTCCTGAGCTCACCGCAAAGGGCGTCATGATTGTTGATGCACCATCGGGAGCAGTGTTATATGAGAAAAATGCGTACGACCCACTTTACCCTGCTTCAACCACAAAGCTAATGACTGCACTTGTAGTGATTGATGAATATGCACTCGATGATGTGGTTGTCGTACCGCCTCTTACTGTTGACGGACAAAAGATGCGGCTTTATACCGGGGAGCAAATTAGCATTGAGAGCTTACTGTATGGAATGCTCGTTGCAAGTGCGAATGATGCGGCTGAAGTTCTCGCTCACGTTCATCCCGAAGGTCGTTCATACTTTATTTCTGCGATGAATAAAAAGGCTGACGAGCTTCAGCTCATTGGAACTCACTTTGAAAATCCTTCAGGGCTTGATGACATTGAACAATATACGACGGCCGAAGACCTCCTGAAAATCGGACTTGCGGTGATGAATACTCCTGAGCTTGCTCGAATCGTTGGTACGAAAGAGGCAACAGTGTTTAGTAGCAGCTCTAACGGGGGACGCCATATGTTTTCAAACATCAACTCACTTCTCGGGACTATTCCCGGGGTAAAAGGAATTAAAACGGGCTGGACTGAGATTGCTGGTGAGAACTTATTAACAGCAGTTGATCGGGATGGACGGGAAATTATGATTGCACTTCTTGCAAGTGAAGATCGTTTTGGAGAAACTAAACAATTAGTTGAATGGGTATACCGAGTTCATGAATGGAATAATTATTGAGCTTCTCCGTAGAATTCATTTGTGACTGCAGGTACATATGCCACAAACTCTCCATCGCCCTTAAAAACTACTACTGGTTGATAGAATGGCGTAATGGTATCAGGATCGTAATATGCAAGGTATACATTTCGAATCGTGACCTTCCCTTCCTTATTGAGTCCCAGGTTTGCAATATATCCTTTACCTGCCTTCAAATCCTCAAGCGCTTGTGCGGCAGTTTTGATTGGATAGGTTTCAAACCGCTTTTCATCTATCCTAAAGTGTCGGTACTGCGCTGCAATAAGCTGTCGCTCACGCTCATCTGCCCCACTGAGAATAAACCATGCATTTGACCTGGTTGGATCAGCGGTAACCGCAGGAAGTTCATCAATCTCTTTTCGAGTGAGGTTTACTCGAATTAAGCTTGATTCAGAGAGTGAAACTGCACGAACAAGGTTATTTCCTTCTACTTTCAAAAAGTCATAGAAGGGCTCCCCTTCAAGGTCCTCGACTATCGATCCACTTGAGGTTAAGAGTGTTTTCGCGATAACGGCCGATTGCTCCTGGTTCGGCGGTAATCCTTGGAGTGGTGATGAATCAGCTGCAAGGTTATAGCTAACTGAGAAGGCACCATTTACAATGTTAAGCTCAAGCGCAGAAGGTGACCTGAGGCTTGCATATCGGTATAGCACTGCAGAAAGCTCGATCGGGTCGGATGCGAAACCCAAGGCAGTTGCCTTTTTCTTTGCTTCATCTGAGGAGAACAGGGTAGTTGTATACGCTGGCATTAAGTAGACTTTTGACTGAGTTGGAAACTTCGGTAGGCTCCCAGTAGCAGTTTCAATCTTAAAGTCAAAAGTCGGAAACTCTTGAGTTGCCTTAGCAAATGGTAAATTTGGAAGCTTTCCAAATTGGACTGTTGGTGGTGGTGGAGGCTTGGGGACAAGCGTCGTATATATTGAACCTGCAATACCTAAAACAACTCTGCTGAACGTGAGAAAAATCACAAAGAAAATCCCATATCTAATTACGCGGCGCGTATTAATAGCGGTGGATGTAAGACTTGCTGCCATAAGCTGCTTTGAGTATACAGTCCCCTGATGCTACAATCCAGGCATGAGCGAAAAGAAAATTGTTACTCGAATGGCCCCAAGCCCAACTGGTGAGTTTCATATTGGAGGCATGAGGACACTCCTTTTTAATTGGGCATTTGCAAAGAAAAATAATGGAAACTTCATTGTTCGTATTGAAGATACTGACCGCGCTCGTCTTGTTGAGGGTGCCACTGAGCGGCTATTGGAAGTCGTGACGGATTATGGATTTTCATGGGACCAGGGTCCTGAAGTTGGTGGTGACCACGCCCCATATGTTCAGTCAGAACGCTTGGATTTATATAAGAGGCATGCTCTAGATCTAGTTTCAGATGGTAAGGCGTATTATTGTTTTTGTACATCCGAGCGGCTTGATCAGATGCGGGAGGAGCAAAAAAAGAAGGGAATTACGTCAACAAAGTACGACGGCCACTGTCTTCATTTAACTGACGACCAAGTCGCGAAACACCTGTCTGAAAACACTCCTTTTGTTATTCGCTTAAAAGTTCCCAATAACCGGGTAATAAGTTGGGTCGACGGTGTCTTAGGTAAGGTGAGTTTTAACTCAAATGAAATTGATGATCAAATTCTCCTGAAGTCTGATGGTTTTCCAACATACCACCTTGGAGTTGTAGTCGACGACCACCTAATGGAGGTAACGCATGTTATGAGAGGGAATGAGTGGTTGCCTTCAACTCCAAAACATATACTTCTTTATGAAGCCTTTGGTTGGGAAATCCCTATGCACCTGCATTTACCAAACTTGAAAGAGCTTGGCAGTAATCAAAAGCTTTCAAAGCGTCATGGCCCAGTTTCAGCCCGAGGATTTTTAGATGAGGGGTATCTAGCAGAAGCACTGGTAAATTATCTGATGTTTTTAGGTTGGAACCCGGGAACTGAAAAGGAAATATATTCATTGGACGAATTTGTCCAAGATTTTACCCTCGAAAAGATTCATAAAGCAGACTTAGTTGCGTTTGATCGTAAAAAATTAGAATGGTATAACGGTCAGTATATTCAGTTAATTTCCGACAGTGAGCTTTCAAAGCGCCTCAAACCATTTGCTCACAAGGATGCAAGTGAGGAAATTTTAAACTCAATCGCTCCACTCGTGAAGGGTCGGATAAAAAAGTTATCCGAATTCGCTGGTATGACCAATTTTTACTTTGAAACGTCAATAGTTGACCACACGTTGTTTTCAGAAAACTCAAAAGATCATGTAAATGCGGCATATAAAGCGCTCTCTGCACTCGACGATTGGTTGCTTGAAACAATTAACGAGGTACTAATGAATGTAGTCACGAATCATTCATTCAAGACGGGTGAATTTTTCATGAATCTTCGGGTTTCAATCACTGGGCAGAAGATTTCTCCTCCAATTAACGAGTCGTTAATTATCCTTGGAAAGGATGAGGTGATCTCACGACTAGAAGCCATAATAAAAGTCGTATAAGATGAATACATGTATGGTAATGATATTGCCGAGACGATCCGGCAAAAGTTTAAAGTAAAAAGCCTTGAGGCTCAAAAAAAGCTCTCTACACTTCACCCTCACGCTGTAGCTTTCTTAAAAGAGAAAGGCGTTCCAGTATCTCAGCTTCGTAACCACTCAACAAAGCTACTTGGTGCTGGAATTGCAGGTGGAGTTCTTTTATTAAGCCCTTCAATCGACCACACAATAACAAGCGTTGACTATGCAAAACGTTTAACCACAAATTTAAACCAAACCGCAACAAACCTACCTGCTCGTGGTTATGAGCGTACGTATATGGAAAAGTTGAATGAGGTACTTCCTCAGGAAGTTCGTGCCTTGAATCGCGAAGAGGAAAAGCGGCTTGAGCAACTGTTCTACGAAGCATATGGGGTAAAAGCTCGAGGGACACTCGAGGGTGAGCATTTAAACACGACATATGGGAGGATTGGAGCAGAACAGCATTTGCGCCGGTACCCTGGTGATACCATGGCGACCCATGATGCGGTTGCCGAAAAAGACGAAGGTATGGCACCTGGACTAGGAGCATGGGGATACTTTGCCCCTTCGAAAGAGAAGTTAACTCCGGAGCTTGTTGAAACTGAAAAGTGGTATGCAGTTGTTCAGACGCTCTACTTGCCCGATTGGAATACCCGAACCCGGTTTCTTCGTGACTGGTATAAGCACCGTAAGGTTCTCATCGTAAACACGGATAACGGGAAAGCAGTTGTTGCAGGGATCGCTGACTCTGGACCTGCCGCCTGGACTGGGAAGCATTTTGGGGGAAGCCCCGAGGTGATGAATCATTTGGGCGGTGCCAGATACAAAAAAGGGCCAGTAGTACTCTTTTTTGTAGATGACCCGAATAACAAAGTTCCCCTTGGTCCGGTTACAATGCAGCAAACACAGTTACCCGATGTAAGTTTGAAAGCGTTATAATATAAAAATCTTATGAGCAGCATTTTTTACGATCACCTCCTTGAATTCGATAAGCTTGAGAAATATGTTAAAAAGCATGTGAAGACTGAGGAGGAGCGAGTTGAAATTTATCACTTAATAGACGAAATTGTTCATCACCGAATAATTGGATGTATTCTTGATCGGCTGCCGCGTGAGCACCATGAAGAGTTTCTTCATAAGTTTGGTGAAAAGCCACATGACAATGAGTTGCTCAGCTTCCTCCTTTCAAAGATTGGACATGATGTTGAAGCGTTTATCAGAGAAGAAGTATATACCTTAGGTTCAGAGCTGCTTGAGCTTATTAGACCTAAAATAAAAAAGACTTCGTAATATGGACAGAAACTTCGGTGGCGTTATTTGGACAAACCATGCCCTAGAGCGTCTTTCTCAGCGAGGAATTAAGCAGGGAGATGCATGGGCTACCTTTCAACATCCAGATCAGTCACGATATGCCTCAACGAAGGGAGCGTGGGTGTACTACAAGACCTATGGAAGTGAAAAAATTGAAGTCGTAGCAAAACAGAATGAGCAAAAAAAGTGGGTTATCTTAACTGTATGGAGTAGACCTGTATATGGTGATCAACGACGCTCGGCACAAGATGGATTCTTCATGAGGGCACTGAAGCGAATTTTAGGCATAAAATAGCCGCACCTTAATTTTGGTGCGGCCCTAACCGTTAGCGTTTCCCCCGTAAGATATTGACAACTACGGCGATAAGCAAAATTACCACGAGTGCGCCGTAAAAAACCTGTCGTTCATGGATAAATATCCACGATCCGCCAATAACAATAACTAATGCCCCTATTATTTCAAATAGTGCATTTAACAACGGGTTGCGAAGAATCTTCGCCATAACGAGTTCTCCTATCTAAGTTATGCTTGTATTATACCCCATAAGAGAGTAAAATGCAACACAAGTTGACATAAATCAACTTAGTGTGTATTATACACCAGTTGGTATCGTTCTTTCAATTTTGAGAGGGAAATAATGTCTGATTCTGAAAAGCGGACTCCCCAGTTTGGACCAGCAACTATACAGTTGCGTGGATTTAATCCATATCTTGTGATGCCTGAAGCCCTTGATGATGATCATCCACCAAAAATAACTTTTTGTGGGTCATGTAACTTTGTCGATGAAGAGGGTCAAATGATTCGCAACAAGGGACGTGATGTACTCATTTTGTGGGCAAGGAAGAATGCATTAACGCATTATGAAGTGCAGGTGCATCCTGATACTCATCGTCGTGATTACAATTACGATACCGACAAAGATGCTGAGCGAACAGCTCGGGAAATTGGTGAGCTACGGGTATACGAAATTAGTCCATCGACACCGAGTCCTATTACGTTCTCTGAGTTAATGCAGGATGCAGCACTCAAACGACGAAGCATTATATGGCTCAGGTCTGGTGCTCGGCAATTTGTACACCCCCATGCAGGTAGTCGCGGGGCATTAAAGATGAATACTGCGCTACAAGATGCGATGGGGCCGATGTATTTTCGGATTTTTGAACAACTGTGGGGCGGTATTAACACCTTGCGAGAAACGACGTTCGACTTCCTTAAAACAATAGTTGATGAAGCCGACGGAAACATTGTGATCGTAGAAGGTGATGATCCCACATTGGTCATTGAAGCTATGAAGAAAATGCTCGATTTAGACAATGATTAGTTAAGTTAGAAAGCCCTCTATATGAGGGCTTTGTTTTTACTAAATATTGCCCGTACAATGAGGCATGGACAAAATAATTGAAACAGTTATGGAAAAATATCCTAAAAAAAGCTTTGAATACGCAGTGGTCGCAGTAGACGTGGTTTTGTTTACCGTGGTTAGAAATAAACTTCATGCATTGCTTTTAGAGCTTGATCGTGAAGAGTTTCCAAACATGTGGGCACTCCCCGGAGGGCTTGTAGCACCAAATGAGAAGCTTGAACAAGCAGCCGAGCGGCACTTACGTGAGCGTGCAAACGCTACCAATGCTCATATAGAGCAACTCGCTACCTTTGGCGATCCTGATCGTGATCCCACCGGATGGGTTGTTTCAGTTGCATATATGGGACTCATCGCTCCACATTCATTTAGCCCGAAGACCTCTACCCGGTATAAATCTATTGAGTGGTATCCAGTTGATGAGCTTCCTTCACTCGCATATGACCACCAAGAAATTATTAAAACAGCAGTAGAGCGGTTGCAAGGAAAGCTAAGCTACACCAATATTATTTATTCACTCGTTCCTGAGGAGTTCACACTCTCTGAGCTACAAAACTCATATGAGATCATTTTGGAAAAAGAGCTTGATAAGCGAAACTTTAGAAAGAAGTTCTTGAGCCTTGACCTATTGGAGGAACTTCCTAAAAAAGCTTCCGGAGGAGCACACCGCCCGGCAGTACTTTATCGCTTTACAGAAAAAACTCCCCAAATTATTTCTATCCTGTAGTTGTTGTGATATAATCTTCATTCGAACCTAACTTGCTATAATTGACGTATTAGTGTACAATAAACACTAATTAACTTGCACCTTACATAAAGGAGACTCATATGGCTAAACGCGCAGCACTGGGAGGAACGTTTGATCCGGTTACTGCAGGACACATTTATATCCAATGGATGTTATGTGCCACTGGCATTTTCGATAAAATTTACATCATTCCATCGGGACGGCGTCCTGACAAAATTGCAGTTGCATCGCCGAAACTTCGACTGATGTGGCTTAAGATTATGAAATCAACCCTGCCTGAAGAATGGCAGGATATGGTCGAGATTGATGATCGAGATATTGATCGTGAAAATACACCAACAGCTGACTTAATGAGGCTGCTAAGCCGTGAAAATCCTGACTCGCAACTGTTCTTTGTGGTTGGAGCAGATCTTGTTGAACCAAAGGAAATTTGGAACGGAAAGTGCGCAATCAGGCAGCAATGGAACCATGGAAACACGCTTTGGGATTCAACAAATTTTGTAGTTGTTCCTCGTGTTGGATATGCCGATCCTCACACATTTGGTCTTGATCCCAATAAATTCATTATCCTTCCTGATGCCCCTCCGGAAACTGCGAGCTCATTAGTTCGTGAAAACCGGAAACAAGGCAAAGAATGGATGCATATGATTGGGAATGAATCAATTATCGATAGCATTATCTATTCAGATATATACCTCTAAGGAGAGATGAGATGAATTCGATACAATTTCCTCAGGCTATTACAAGCCTTGTTGATCAAGATCAGTATAAATTTACTGAAGCATATTATAGATGGCAGTATCATCGTGATGCAGTCATTTCATATGAGCTTATTAATCGAACCAAAGGTGAACGCCTGGCTGAAATCTTTACAAAAGAGGCCTTGATTGAGCAATTGAACTCAGTTCGTGAACTTCGGTTTACCGAGCCTGAACTAGCCTTTTTACAAGGCACGGGAATGTTCACAAAGACAGGACGCGCATTCATTGAAGAATTACGAAGCTTCCAATTCTCTGAATTTGAAGTTGAAGTACGTGATGGTCAGTTTGTGGTGCGTAGTACTGACATCTTTGCTGAAACAATCGTGCTTTCAATTGTTAATCACCTTAGGACTCATTCGTTAATGCGCAAACACGGCATTAAATTGCGTGACATATTGAATGAAGCGGTACGAGTCTTGCACACAAAGATTCCAGATCTTCTGAAACTGCCGAAGGGGAGCGTCCTTGAATTTGGTACCCGCCGTCGTGCACTAGCAGAAGTGCAGGCATTGCTTTTTGAAATTGTCTTTGAGGAAACTAATGGCGTTATTGATGCATCATCCAATACCGGCATTGCAATGCGAACTGGGCGGCCGAATCCGGGAACTCATCCACATGCTGGGTATTTACTTGAGCAAGGGATTGCGTATCCGCAGGGTGATGATGCGATTTACCAATCAATGATGAAGTTTGTTGATAACTGGTCAGCACTCATGCTGTACCCGAGCCTTGTATGGCTTACCGACCAATACGGTCATGAAGCGTTTTTGGAACAATGGACAAAGACCCGTGCTGAAAATAGTCGTGGGTATCGGTGGGACAGTGGTCCATGGAAGGAATGGACTGACCAAGTAATCCAAGTTAATCGTAAACTTGAAATCAACTTGACGGATCGATACCAAGGGAAAGACTTGGTATATAGCGATGGTTTGGACACGAAGACCATGCTCGAAATTTACGAGTACGCGTCACCGCATGTTCGATCAATCCTTTTTGGTTGGGGAACAAATCTTACGAACGACTTAGGTGTATATGCGCAAAGATATGGCATGAAACCAATTTCAATTGTAATGAAACCTACCCACGTTAATGGGTATCCGGTTGTAAAGTTATCCGCAAATCCCGCGAAGGTAACCGGCGGAAGCAAAGTTGATCAAGAGCGTATTGCTCATATCTTTCGATACAATCGAGTGAAGCACAAAACGGTGCAACCACTCGTATAGGTTTTTGCCAGTCTTTTTATAGACTGGCATTTTTTTGTGCAAAAAAAACCCCGCTTGAGAGCGGGGCAACTACTATGCTGGAATTGCAGTCTGAATAACGGTAAGGTATTGAGAATTAAATTCATCAGTACCCATACTTGGTAGTCCAAACTCAGCGCGGGAAGGCAACAAGTGCGCCACAGGATCACCATAACGGCGCTTAAACGCAGTTTTAAGGCATTGCCGAACGACTTCATCAACTTTACCCGCCGTTTGCCCAATGTCATTGGCTACCAAACTGGTAAGTGTCTTGAATTCATGAGCGTCAAGCTGACGTATCAGACCGTTGGTATCAAGACCATTTTGGATAAAGGTGCTCATCACATAGTCGATCTCCAAATAGGTGAGCCCACCTAACTGGTCAGATGCAGCACTGGTCTGAGT
>Ga0163150_10002051_pt1 | contig 32309 bp, 25 predicted proteins | sample OliLakLV19P2IB_FD_148628 | JGI IMG/M metagenome (GOLD analysis project Ga0163150, IMG submission 148628) | Freshwater microbial mat bacterial communities from Lake Vanda, McMurdo Dry Valleys, Antarctica - Oligotrophic Lake LV.19.P2.IB | ecosystem: Environmental > Aquatic > Freshwater > Lake >...
CTTCACGTCCGATGCCTGGTCTTGGACGACGGGACGGCGAAGATTGTAATCGCGACAGTGGATAGCTGCATGGTGCCGCGCGAAATTGTTTTGGACGCGAAACAGCGCATCGCCGATAGCCTCGCCATTCCCGCGGACCACGTGTTGATTTCCGCCACGCACACGCACGAAGCCCCTTGCGCATCGCCGGTATTTCAAAGTGATCCGGACCCGGACTATCAGAAATATCTCTCCGTGAAGATCGCCGACGGCGTCCGGTGCGCCGCGAACAATCTCGCGCCCGCGAAAATAGCGTGGGGCGCGGCCAGCGTCCCAGACCAGGTGTTCAACCGCCGCTGGAAAATGAAAGAGGGTACTATCGGCGCCAATCCGTTTGGCGTAATCGACAATGTTGTCATGAATCCGCCGCGGGCCAGCGAGAATCTCGTCGAACCCTCCGGCCCAACCGATCCGGAAGTCCGGTTTATTTTTGTAAAGTCTGCCGATGAACGTCCAATCGCACTGTTCGCCAACTACTCGCTCCACTACGTCGGCGGAGAGGGTCCGGGCCATATTTCAGCCGACTACTTCGGCATGTTCGCGGACCGTATTCAGGAACTCCTCGGCGCGGATAGACGCGATCCGCCATTTGTTGGCGCAATGACCAACGGCACGAGTGGGAACATAAACAACGTCAATTTCGCGATACCAGCCGAGGAGAAGCAGCCTTATGAGCAAATGCGGCATGTCGCCGATGCCGTGGCTTCGGAAGTGTTCAGAGCCACGCGCAGTGTCGAATGGCACGATCACATTTCGCTCGACGCGGCAAGCCAGGAATTAAACCTGGGTGTCCGCAAACCCTCGCCGGAAGAAATCGATGTCGCGAAGGAAATCGTGCGAAAAGCCGAAGGCCGCGCAATGAAAACGCTTCCCGAAATCTACGCTCGTGAGACGGTCCTCCTCGCGGAGTATCCCGACACGGTTCCGGTGATGGTTCAGGCGTTGCGCATTGGTTCGCTTGGCGTCGTGGCGATTCCGTGCGAGGTGTTCGTCGAGATAGGGTTGGCGATCAAGGCGGATTCCGCGCTGAAACCGGCGTTCACCATCGAACTCGCGAATGGATACAATGGCTACTTGCCTACCGTTGCGCACCATGAACTCGGGGGGTACGAAACCTGGCGTGCGCGTTCGTCGTATCTTGAAGTGGGAGCCGCGGACAAGGTTCAGGCGACTGCACTTGAGTTGCTGGCGCAATTGCACGGACGCGCGAAATAGGGCGGCATTGGACTAATAGGACGTATACGACACATGGAACGTTTTGGACTTCGGGTGGTGGTCTGTCTGTTTGTGGTGAACTCCGTTGCCGATGCGGAAACGCTCGCGGAATTGGGCGCGCGCCTTGGGCAGGAGACCCATGCGGCCTATGACGCATCGCCCTTCTTCGGACTCTCCAAGGACTACTTCAGCCGGTTCAGCGTTGAACCGGAAGCCAAACCGGGCGAGAACGAGTTTCTCTTGGAGGGTGACTGGTCCATTGTTGTTGAAGCAAAAGACGCGCCCATTGCAACGCTGATGGCCGGACATCTGGTCGAATTTCTAAAAGGCCGCATGAACGTCAACGCGACCGTCGGGAAGTCCGGTGGGCAAAACATCGTACTCACGGACTCCGGCGACGAAGCAAACGCCCCCGCAAGTTTCACGCTGGACATCACGCCGGGCCAAATCGCCATTCGCGGCGCGGACGCCGAAGGCCTGAGGGACGGTGTCGTAAAGCTGGTTTCACTAATTGGCATGCGGCAAGCGCCGATTGTCGCCGTTGGAAAACAGAATTATAAGCCACGTTTGCGCGTGCGCCTCGGCACGACGCCGTGGGGAGGCAAGACCCGCGACCTCGTGTTCATGGGCTACAACGCCATGTTCACCGGTGGTGGCGAAATGTATTCATTGTCCACCAGCGAGGCGATTCCCGAGCTCGCCGCGCGGCGCGGACCCGGCGCGAGAGAGGCCATGGCCGCGTCTGTAGCGGAAGCCGCGAAGTACAAATTGAGGACCTATGCATTTGTTTCAACCCGCTCCAAATTCCCCGAGAACGATCCCATCTTTAAGCGCGATCCAAGCATCCGCGGAGCGCGCACCTGGACAGCCGATGGCGAATTTGTGTTGTGTACCGAACATCCCGACGTGCGCCGGTTTCTCACCGACACCGTCACCGAAATTTTTACCGCCGCGCCCACGCTCGACGGAATCACCCTGATCATCGGCGGCGAAGGATTCTACCATTGCTTCATGCGGTCCTTCGGCACGGAAAAAGGCCACACCAACTGTCCGCGCTGCGAAGCCCTTGGCGCGGACACGGTCGTGTCGAACCTGTGCAACGCCCTTGCCGAAGCTGCGCGCGCGGTGAATCCAAAAGCCGAAGTCATCGCATGGCCGTATTCCGCGGAACACGTCTGGACAAATGACAAAGCCCAGGCCGGGTTTATCGCAAAACTAAAACCTGGCACGGCCATATTCACCGAAATGGAGAAGGACGAGTATGTCGCGAAACCCGGCGGGGTGAACAAGCATCTCTGGGACTACAGCATCGACATGATTGGCCCTGGCGAACGCGCGAAGAAGCAGATCGAGTCGTGCCGCAAAGCCGGTATTCCTATTTATATGAAAAGCGAACCCGAACTCGGCTTCGAGGCCCCTCGCCTCTCGCACATTCCGTGCATGGACCGGTGGATCGACCGCGCGGAAGCATTGGCCTCTTGCGGAGCGGACGGCGCCTGGGTGTTCCCCGCGTTCCGCCCTTGCTACGGCACAACACCCGCCGAGGCGAATCAGCTTGTTTGGTGGACCCCGGCGCCATCGAAGGACGATACGCTGGATGCGCTCGCATCGCGCGTAGCAGGAAAAAAAGCAGGCCCGAACCTGCGCAAGGCATGGCGCCATGTATCCGAGGCCATCCCATTTTCACCAGAACTGCCGCCGTACTACACAGGCCCATACTACCTCGGTCCCGCGCACCCCATGTGCGTCGATCCCGATGCCGAATTGCCGAAAGTCTTTTATGGCCAATACCTGTTTCTCGCCGAGATGACCGATGCCGAAGGATTGCCCGCGCGCCCGACGTTCTTTACGTCGCCGCGCGGCGATGTGCCGGTTTTTCTGAAAATGTACCGCGAGATGGAACGCCTCTTGAAGTTGGCGGTGGACGAAATCGAAACCGCCGCGCCAGACGTTCCTGATCGGTGCGCGCTGATGTTCAAGTCCGACGCATCGGCTATCCAGTGGTTCTACCGCACGGCGCGCAGCCACGCGAATTTTTATGAATCGTGCCAGTTGCGGGACAGTCTCAGGGCGCTTGCGGCCAACCCTGGGAAAACTTCCGGAGACATTGTCGCGGCGAAAGCGCAATTCCAGCGTTGGCAAGAGGTGTTGACCAACGAAAAAACAAACACCGAGGCTGCACTACCCGTCATGGAGGCGGATGTGCGGTTGGACTGGTATTACGGGAGCGACCACACATTCCCGCACGGGGCGGAAATGCTGCGCGAGAAGATGCGCCTATTGGATAACGAGATCGGCGAAACCGTACCCGCGCTGGCGAAAGAGATTGGCGTCACGCAACCGTAGCGGCGCAATCACTTGTTGTGTCCGCCACGAATGCCTACAATACGCGCCATTAATCCGTATGGTGCGTCGAGGATAATATGCGAATAGCTGTGGGCAGTGATCACGCGGGCTACGAAGAGCCGCAACCCTTTTATAAACCGGCGATAACGAAACATCTTCAATCGCTGGGACACGAAGTAATTGACTGCGGCACAACTGGGCCGGACTCGGTCGACTATCCCGACTTCGCGGATGCAGTTGCCAACGCCGTTCTTGATGGCAGCGCTGAATTCGGCGTGTTGATTTGCGGGACTGGCATCGGCATTTGCATGGCCGCCAACCGGCACAAGGGCATTCGCGGCGCGCCGGTCATGTCCGAAGAAGGCGCGCGCCTGAGCCGCACCCATAACAACGCAAACATTATCTGTTTCGGCCGGCGACTGCTTCCTTTGGACGAGTGCATCCACCTGCTCGACATCTGGCTCGATACCCCCTACAGCCATCATCCCCGCCATGATCGCCGCATTGCCAAGCTGGATTAAGCCTTTACGCTAGAGGGCGAAAGTTCTTTCAAAACGGCTGCCCTAATCATTGGAGTACCCATGAGTGTCCTGACACCGCGTCAAATCGTCGAAGAACTCGACAAATACATCATCGGCCAGCACGAAGCCAAGCGAAAAGTCGCCATTGCGCTGCGCAACCGCTGGCGGCGCCAGCAGCTTGCGGACAACCTGCGCGATGAAGTGTCTCCCAAAAATATCATCATGATCGGCCCGACCGGCGTTGGGAAAACGGAGATCGCGCGGCGGCTTTCCAAACTCGCGGACGCGCCCTTTATCAAGGTCGAAGCCTCGAAATTCACGGAAGTGGGGTACGTTGGACGCGACTGCGAATCGATGATTCGTGAGTTGACCGAAGTCGCCGTGAGCATGGTGCGCGCGGAAATTACGAAAGAAGTCGAAGCCGCCGCGAAGACAGCGACGGAACGCCGGCTGATGGATTTGCTGTTGCCGCCAAAAGATCGGCCGCAGTACGTGTTTCGGCCCGGCGACCCGAATGCGGGCGATGAAGGTCCCGCGCCAACGGCGCCGGCAGACGATGGCGAAGCGCGCACACGCGCTTTTCTGCTGGCGAAATTGCAAGCCGGCGAACTCGACGACCGCGAGCTGGAACTCGACGTTCGCGACACCGGCAAGACCTCGATGATGCAGGTATTCTCGAACACCGGCCTCGAAGAAATGGGGTTGAACGTGCAGGAAATGTTCGGGCGCATGATGCCCCAACGCACGAAGCGCCGTAAGACAACCGTAGCGGAAGCGCGCAGAATTCTCGAAGCCGAAGAAGTCGAAAACCTGATTGATATGGATGTCGTCGTGAAACGGGCCGTGCAACGCACGGAAAATGGCGGAATCGTGTTTCTCGACGAGATCGACAAGATAGCGGGGCGCGGGTCGCGCGGAAGTGGTCCGGACGTATCACGCGAAGGCGTGCAACGCGATATCCTGCCTATCGTCGAAGGCAGCACGGTCACCACGAAATACGGCCCGGTGAAAACCGATCACATTCTGTTCATTGCGGCAGGCGCGTTCCACATGACGAAAGTTTCAGACCTGATACCGGAATTGCAGGGCCGTTTCCCCATTCGCGTGGAACTGCAAAGCCTGAAGGCCGAGGACTTCGAACGCATCCTCAGCGAGCCGAAGAATTCGCTCACGAAGCAGTACCAGGCAATGCTTGCGACCGAAGGCGTAACCCTCGAGTTTACCCCGGCCGCGATCACCGCGATGGCGCGCATCGCGCAACAGGTAAACGAACAAACTGAAAATATCGGCGCGCGACGGCTCCATACAGTGATGGAGTTCTTGTTGGAAGACATATCATTCGACGCGCCCAACTCTTCCGGCACGTCGTTGACGCTGGATGGTCCTGATGTGGAGCAGCGTCTAAAACTGATCATGGAAAGCCGTGATCTTAGTAAATACATCCTGTAACGCGTCCAGACCGGACCAAGGGTCGCCAGATGCTGTGGTTTAACTCGCTTCATGAGCAAGGCGCATCCATTGCCGTAATGTCCGATCTCTCCGATGGCGACTGCCGATTGTCCACGGATGAGGGCGCCGCCGCGCGCCAACGGTTTTGCGAGGCCTGTGGCGTGGCCTTTGAACATGTAACCGTTGGCAACCAAGTGCATGGGTCACGCATCGCGGTCGTGGAAGCCACGGACCGCGGACGTGGCCATCACGGCTCGCGCCCTGCGTTTGCCGACACGGATGGGTTGATTACTGACGTCACGGGGTTGCCACTTGGAATCAGCGTTGCGGATTGCGTCCCCGTATTTCTCCTGGATTCTAAACGGCGCGCCATTGGCCTAGTACATGCCGGGCGTGCCGGTACACAGCACGCGATTGCCGCGACGGCGGTCGACGCCATGCGCGAGGCGTTCGCCACGAATCCAGAAAACCTACACGCGGTGATCGGACCGTCGGCGGGTCCAGACGTATACGAAGTGTCTGAAGAAATCGCCGCGGAGTTTGCCGCCGCGGGGTGTCCTGTGCGGGGTTGTATGCTTGATTTGTGGGAAGCCAATGCGCGGCAGTTGATTGCATGCGGAGTTCCGCGAACCAACATTGCGATAACCGGAGTATGTACGATTACGGGCGGACGATTTCATTCGCATCGGGCGCACGCAAACGGGGCGCGAAATCTTGCCTTGTTGATGCTGTAGCAAAGACATTTCGTGGGTATATTGTTGACTTTTATGCCCATATTGTAAAAACTTTAGCCTCCCATTCCCCACCCAGTGTTGCACCGTGCTCTCCTTCTATGCTAAGCTACCCCTTGCAATTGCGCGTACTTGACGTAAGAGTGGGTCGAGACCCACTCTTTTTACTTGTGGGCATCTGCCCAAGAGGTCAATCGTGACACCGCAAGAGGTGGTCCGGCGGGCCTGGCACGAGCTTGAGCCGCACCTGATAGAACAAGGGTTCGAACTGGTGGAGCTTGAATTCGCCAGCCAGGGCAGCCGTGGAATTTTGCGTCTATACGTTGACCGCCCAGGTGGCGTTACACTGGATGATTGCGTAGCGGTATCGCAGGTGCTTGGCCCCGTGCTTGACGCTTCGGAAATGCTGACCGACAGCTATTTTCTCGAGGTGTCATCGCCGGGGTTTGATCGTCCTGTGCGTAAACCCGGAGATTTCGAACGGTTCGCCGGGGAACGCGCCATTGTGAAAACGGTGGCGCCGGTAAGCGGGCGCAAGAAGTTCAAGGGCGTGTTGAAGGGATTCGCAGACGGCGCGGTTCGCGTCGAATGCGACGGCGTGGAATACGCAATTGCGATTGATAATGTACAACGGGCGAACCTGGACCGGTAACGGTCGGGAGCGAGGTACTAGCCGTGGACGCGAAAGAGTTGAACCTGCAGGCGATATTGCAGCAGCTCCAGGCGGAAAAAAGTGTCGATCGCGCGACGCTTTTGGAAGCCATTCGCAGCGCGATCGAGACGGCGGCGCGCAAAAGCTTTGCGCCGACGGCGGTGATTGCAGTTGATATTGATCCCAAATCGCTTGCGTGGAAAGTATTTGAATTACGCGACGTGGTCGAGGAAATCACGGATGCCGCCAAGGAAATGACGCTGGACGAAGCGCAGCATCTTAACGCGGCGGCGCAAATCGGTGACACCCTGAAAGTACCCGCGGAGGCCAAAGATTTCGGGCGAATCGCGGCGCAGACGGCAAAACAGGTCATCATTCAAAAACTCAAGGATGCCGAGCGCGAAAACGTATACGACGAGTTTAAGAAACGCGAAGGCGAACTGGTCGCCGGCGTCGTCAAACGCGTAAGCCACGGCAACGTGATAGTGACGGTAGGAAAAGCCGAGGCGATTCTGCCGCAGGGCCAGCAGTCGGCCCGGGAAAACTTCAAACCGGGTGACCGCATTCGCGCCTATCTCTTCGAGGTCAAGAAAGATCAGCGCGGCACCCAGGTGGTGCTGTCGCGCACCTCCCCCGAACTGGTGCGCGCATTGTTTGATCTGGAAGTGCCGGAGATTTACGACGGCACCGTAGTGATTCGCGGCATTGCGCGCGAACCCGGCAGCCGCACCAAGATCGCGGTTTGGTCCACGGACCCGAATGTCGATCCCGTCGGCGCGTGCGTGGGCATGAAAGGCTCGCGCGTGCGCGCGGTAGTCGAGGAATTGTGCGGCGAGAAGATCGACATAGTCCGGTGGAGCGACGATCCCGTCGAGATGTGCGGAAATGCGCTGAACCCCGCCGACATTCTCGACATTACCGTTGACGAAGAAGCCAAGTCCATCATCGTCATCGTTCCGAACGATCAACTCTCGCTAGCGATTGGAAAGCGTGGTCAAAACGCCCGCCTCGCATCTCGCCTCATGGGGTGGAGCATTGACATTAAGAGTGATACGGAACTTTCGGGTGACGAAGGTGCCGACAGCGTTGCGAGTGCCGTTGCGACCGATAGTGAAAGTGGCGGCGGCGTGGCCAGCGCGGTCGCATCGGACAGCGAAAAATTACGAGATGCGGAGTAGGGCATTGGCGCCTCCGTTCGATAGAATTTACGGACAGGGATTTCAGGAGTAGGACTGAATGCAGACGGTTTCCAGCCTGTGCGATCGATTGAAGATGCCCCCCGATTGGGCGATCGAACGGCTGCACTACATGTTCATCGAGGTCGAAGGCCCGGAGGCGGCAATCGACGATGATACCTGCGACCTGCTAATCGAGGTCTCCGATGATCCCGGTGTGGCCGAGGACGTGCGCCAGAAAAAACTGGGCGATGTAGACAAGGAAAAGAAGAAAGAAGAAAAGCGGCGCGCAGCGGCCAAAAAAGGCGCGGAAACGCGCCGGGTCAAGGCCGCGACAACACAGAAAATAGAAAGCGAGAAAGCCGCGGCGGACGTTGCGCCGAAGGCCGCCCCGGTCGTCGAGATCGTGCGGGGCGATGGCGCCGGCGCCGGCGTGGTGCTGCCCGAAGTCAAAGTTGCTCCCGTTCCCAAGAAGCCCGTGGCCAAGCCTATACCTGCCCCCAAGAAGGTAGTGCCGGCAAAGCCCAAGGGGCCTGAAATTATCATCGGAAGCGCGGTCGAACGCGTCGAGCCGATGGTCGAAATCGTCCGCGCGGATGGAACGCACCTGAAGGTGGACGAAACCGCGGACGCCCAGATTCCTGATTTGCCTGTCATCGAAGAGGAAGAAGAAGAGATCAGTGACGTGCTCGCCGAAGCCGAGCAGATGCAGGAAGAGGAAGAGGAACGGAAGATCAAGGCGGCGTCAAAGCCGCTTGCGAAGCCCGACCCCGCGGTAGTAGCGGAAGTACAGCGCAAAGCGGCCGAATTGACGGCAAAGCGGCTTGCGCAAAAACAGCAGGAAGCGCGCCGCGCCGGAACGGGCAAAACTGCGCGGAAAAAACAGAAACGCGCCGAGCGCCAGCGCGCCGCGGACACGATCCAACGCAATGCCGCGGTCGCGGTGAACCAATATCTTGCCAGCGGTCAGTTTGGCGCGGGGCCGCGTAAACGCAAGCGCAAAAAATATCGCGCGGACACGGGAGAATACGAGATCGTAGAGGAACTTACCGACTCGAACGTCATCGAAGTCGAGGAAACGATGTCGGTCGAAGAGTTGGCCAATACGATGGGTATTGCGACGAACGATCTCATATTGGACATGATGGATTTGAATATCCTGGCGACGAAAAACCAGGAGTTGACCATCGACGTAATCCGGAAGCTCGCGGAACCCAAGGGCTTTGAAGTGCAATCGGTGATTCCGGAGGAGACTGACCTCCTCGTCGAAACGCCGGACAATCCCGAAGACCTGGTGCCGCGCTCACCGGTTATCACGGTCATGGGGCACGTCGACCACGGAAAGACGACGTTCCTGGATCGCGTGCGCAGCGCAAACGTGGCGGGCGGTGAAGCGGGCGGCATTACGCAGCATATCGCGGCGTACGATGTGCCCATCGGCAATGGCCGCGTCGTGTTTCTGGATACCCCCGGCCACGAGGCGTTTACGGCAATGCGCGCGCGTGGCGCCCAGTGTACCGATATTGTTGTGCTCGTCGTTGCCGCAGATGACGGCGTGATGCCGCAAACCGTCGAGGCCATCGACCACGCCAAGGCCGCTGAAGTTCCCATCGTGGTCGCCGTGAACAAGATCGATAAGCCCGACGCCCAGCCCGAACGCATCCGGCAGGAACTCGTGCGCTACGACTTGATGGATGAGGCGTGGGGCGGCAAAACGATTATCAAGGACATATCCGCGAAGCAAAGCATCGGCGTGGACGAGTTGCTCGAATTGCTGGTCTTGCAGGCCGAAATGCTCGAACTCAAGGCGAACCCCAAAAAACCCGCGCGTGGTACCGTCATTGAATCCGAAATCTCGCGCGGACAGGGTCCAGTCGCATGGGTGTTGGTCCAGTCCGGAACGTTGCGTGTAGGCGACAACTTTCTTGCCGGTGAAACCTATGGGCGTGTGCGATCCATTCACACCGCCCGAGGTGAGAATGTTCCAGAAGCGGGTCCGTCAACACCCGTGGTTGTCACGGGATTCAGCGCGCCACCGGACGCGGGCGATACCTTCCTCGCCGTGGCGGATGAACGCACGGCGCGCGCAATCGCGGAAAAACGCTCAACCTATGCCAAACTTAAACAAGGCGCTGGTGTGCGCCGCGTAACCCTGGAAGATTTCCATGAGCACCTGCGTGAAGGCGAAAAGAACGTGCTCAACGTCGTGCTCAAGGCCGACGTACAGGGTTCGGTAAACGTATTTGAATCGAGCCTCGCGAAGGCAGGCACCGAAGAGGTGCAGGTGAAAATCGTCCACAGCGGCGTCGGTGGAATCAACGAATCGGACGTCATGCTGGCGAGCGCAAGCAACGCGGTCATCATCGGGTTCCATGTGACGGCGAGTCCGAAGGCGCAAAAACTTGCCGAGCAGCAAGGCGTGGACGTCCGCTCCTACCGCATCATTTACGAAGCGATTCAAGAAGTCCGATTGGCACTCGAAGGAATGCTGGCGCCGGAATCCAAAGAGGTCGTTACGGGCCACGTGGAAATCCGCCAGGTGTTCCGTTCATCGGCGCTGGGCAATATCGCGGGCTGTTATGTGTTGGATGGCGAGATTTCGCGGACATCCCTGGTACGCTTGACGCGCGACGGCGTCGTCGTACACGAAGGCAAACTTGGTTCCTTGAAACGCCAGAAGGACGACGCAAAAACTGTCGCGACAGGCTTCGAATGCGGCATCAAGCTAGAGGGATACGAGGACATTAAGCCAGGCGACGTAATCGAGTCGTACCGCATTGAGGCGGTCAAGCGCACGCTCGAATAGGGCCCGCGGCGATGACGATCGGCCTGCTAAAGCTGGAATTGTCGATACCCGGTTCCCACTCGTTGAAGGACAAGCGCCACGTCATTAAAAGCCTGAAGGACCGCATCCGCAACAGGTATAATTGTTCCGTCGCGGAAGTCGGCGCAAAAGACCACTGGACCTATTGTCAACTCGCGGTGTGTATTGTCGGCGACGATAGCCGCTTCGTAAACACGCAGCTTAACGAAGTCGCGCGGTTCGCCGAGAACAACGCCAACGCCCTCGTCACCAACATAACGATTGAGATGATGTAATGCCCCACGCACGATCCACCCGCGTCGCGGAAGAAATTCGCAAGCTCGTCGCCGAGTTGCTCATGAAAGGCGTAAAAGACCCGCGCATCGGGTTCGTCTCCGTAATGGAGGTCAAGATGTCGGCGGACCTCGCGTATGCGGACGTATACGTGAGCATGTTTGGAACGGAATCAGAAAAGAAAGGTTCGCTCGCGGGTCTGCGCAATTCCGCCGGCTGGATGCGCCGGGAACTGGGCAAAAAATTGCGGATGCGCGTGACTCCCGAACTTCGCTTCCGCGAAGACACCACGCTGGACGCCGCCTACCGGCTCGAAGAGAAGTTCAAGGAAATTCACGCGGAAGACGAGGGCCATGAAAACACCGGCGGATAGTCCTGCTCGCGTGCTTGACGCATTCCGCGCCGGATCGCGATTTCTGATAACAAGCCACGTTAGCCCGGATGGCGACGCCATCGGCAGCCTCCTGGGGATCGCGCATCTGTTGCGCGCGCTGGGCAAGACGGACATCACCTGCGTCCTCGAAGACGCCGTTCCTCGCGTATACACGTTTCTTGACGGTGCGGACGCAATCATCGCCCCGGCAACTGTGAACGGCGCGGTGGACGTCGCAATCTTGGTCGATGCGCATGCCGCGGAGCGTTCCGGTGGCGTCGAGCCCATGCTCCGCCGCGCAAAACTGTTTATCGTCATCGATCATCATCTGGTCGAAAAAGCCGATGGCATGCTTCAATTCGTTGATCCCACGTACGCTGCCGCCGGCGAAATGGTGTATGATCTGTACGCGCTCGCAGGCGCGACACTTTCACCCGGCGCCGCGACGTGCATCTATACCGCCCAAACCACTGACACCGGCAATTACCGCTATTCCAATACCAACGCGCGGTCCCACCGCATCGCCGCATCGCTGATTGAAGCCGGCGTGAACGTGCGCGATGTCACGGCGCGCGTGATCGACACCATGTCGCGCGGAAAATACCAGCTCCTTCAAAGGGTGCTCGCCCGTATTCAGTTTCTCGACGGTGGTCGCGTGGCGCATGCAGACGTCTTCGATAAAGACCTCTCGGAAACCGGCGCGCTCGCCGAAGATACCGACGGTCTTATCAATTATTTGCGCAACATCGAAGGAGTCCGGCTTGCCATGGTGTTTCGCGAAACCGCTGACGGTAAGACAAAGGTCAGCTTTCGCACCCAGCCGGAACTGAACGCCGCGGAAATTTGCCGCGCCTTCGGTGGTGGAGGCCATGCCGTCGCGGCGGGCGCGACACTCGATTCGGGGCTCGCAGAAGCAAAGGAGACTGTCCTGACACACCTTCGCACCCAGGCCGGTCTCGACGTATGACCGGCATTCTGCTCGTCGACAAGCCGTCGGGGATGACATCACACGATGTGGTCGATTGTATTCGACACGCGGCGAGAATGAAGCGCATTGGCCATACCGGCACGCTCGATCCGGCGGCGACAGGATTGCTCATCCTGTGCCTTGGTCATGCGACGCGCCTCTCTGAATTTCTCACGGGACTCGACAAAGTCTATGAAGGAACCATGCGGTTCGGCATCATCACTGATTCGTATGATTTGGACGGAAAAGTCGTTGAAGAACGGCCCGTTCCGAAAATCACCAATGAGGAAATCCAGGAAGCGTTCGACGGCCTTTCCGGCGAAATTCTTCAGATACCTCCCATGGTGAGCGCGGTAAAAGTGAAGGGGGAACGTCTCTACAAACTTGCGCGCAAGGGCGAGACGATCGAGCGTGAACCGCGTAAGATTACCGTGCGCGAATTCGCGCTGCTGGGATACGCGCCACCCGATGCGGCATTTCGCGTGCGGTGTACGCGCGGCACGTATGCCCGCGCGCTCGCCTACGACGTGGGCGAAAAACTGGGCTGTGGCGCGACGCTCGCCAGCCTTCGCCGCACCGCGGTAGGAAAGCATACAATCGAACGCGCGAAGCCGGTGGACGCATTCGCATCTCCGGAGGACGTCGCCGGGTCGCTGTTGCCGGTAGACGACGTGCTGGAACTTCCCGCGGTTCGCGTGCGCAAAGCGAGCCGGGGCGCCGTCATCGCGGGTGCTACGTTGGAACGCCCCGATCTCGTCGAGGAATGTTCCATCGACAAGGGATGGGTTCAAGTCAAGTCGGAAACCGGCGAGTTGCTGGCAATGGGAGAAGTCCACGCGATTGACGGCGTGGTGTCCATTCAGCCGAAACGAGTGTTGTACGGCCAGTGATCCCGATCATTGACGATATCCGCGTCAATACTTCTCCTTACCCTAACCTTGCCTTGACTATCGGCAGTTTCGACGGTGTTCATCTCGGGCACCGGGCTATTCTCGATGCGGTCGTTCAGCGCGAGCGCGCAATCAATGGCACTTCCGCCGTTCTCACGTTGCGGCCCCATCCCCGCGAATTTTTTTCGCCCGCGCACGCGCCGAGTCTACTGACCCACGATGCGAAGAAATACGCGCTGTTTGAATCGGCGGGAATTGGCGCCGTGCTTGTCCTGCGTTTCAATACCGAAGCCGCCGCACTCGAACCTGAACGGTTCGTCGAGGAAATCATCGTAGGCCGATGCAACGCGAAGGCAGTCGTCGTTGGCCACGACTTCCGGTTTGGCCATAATGCCCGCGGTGATTTCGACCTGCTTCGCACGCTCGCTCCTCAGTTTAACCTTGCGGTCGAGCAGGTGCCGCCGCTATTAATGGACGGTGAACGCGTGTCGAGCACGCTCATTCGTGAACGCCTGCTGTTTGGAGACATCGAAAAGGCGGAATCGTTTCTTGGCCGGCCGTATTCATTGGTCGGGACCGTTGTGACGGGCCGGCGAATAGGCGCAAAACTCGGTTTTCCCACGGCCAATATCCAACCGCATCACAGCGCAGTCCCTGCGCAGGGCGTATATGTCTGCGAAGCGATTGTCAACGGTACACGACATCTCGCTGCCGTCAACATCGGCATCGCGCCAACCATCCGCAACGAAGACCCGGCGATCGAAGCATATTTATTGGACTTTGATGGCGACTTATACGGGCGCGAAATGGAACTGGTGTTTCGCAAACGTCTTCGTGACGAAATGCGGTTTCCCACAGTGGAAGCGCTCATCGCGCAAATCGACCTGGATGTCATCGCCACGCGCGCATTTTTCACGGGAGGGCGCGCGTCCCCGCGCGCCGGATTGCGTTCTCCCGATACGGCTACGTAAGATAAAGCGCGCTGCGACGCGCGCCCTCCCGTATTGCGCGCTACTTGGAGGCAACCATGAAAACTTGTCCTAAATCGGTGCTTTTCCTGTTTGCCGTTTTAACCGCGTCCGCGGCGGAGATTGCCGTTCCCGGCGATCACCCTTCCATACAAACTGCAATCGATGCGGCAGCGCCGGGCGACACCGTAGTCATTGCTCCGGGAACGTATGCCGAAGCGCTCACGTTGAAAGACGGTGTATCACTTCGCGGCAGCTCGCGCGACGAAGTAATCGTCGAATCCCCTTCCACGGCGGGCGCGGTCCTCACGATCAACGCATGCGGCTCAGGCAAAATCGAAGGCATTACGTTTCGGCACGCGTCAGTTCGCGAAGGCGCAAAATCCGATGAGGCACCCGGCGTCATTGATGTGGTCAACAGCACGGTAGACATTGTGAACTGCTCCATCACCAACGGCGAAGGACATGGCGTTTACTTGAAGGCTGGAGGCCAACCCAGCCTGCGCGATTGTATCGTGGACGGAAACGGCGGCAGCGGTGTTTTCCTCGATGGCCCTGGAATGTTGGCGCGCCTCATCGGCAATACAATTACAAACAACAAACACACGGGTGTTGACGTGTTCACCGCGGACACCGGCGCCAATCTCAATCGAAACGTAATGAAGGGCAACGGTGTCTACGGACTTTGGGCTGAAACCGGCGCCAAGGTGCTAACAACGGACGATGACTTCACGGATAACGCCCAGGTCAATGATTACGAGGCCCGCATCCTTCGCAACGCGAAACGATTCGACGCCATCGAGCAAATTGCCGAACGCCTCCGGCGCGACGAGACCCGCTACCCTTCAGGCACGTGGCAGCTCGAGGCCTTTTACGATTATCTTTCCAGCCGTTCGCGCGTCCTGGGCGCCGAAGAATTGAAACAGGCGGAACAGGCAGTTGAAGAATGGAAGAAAGCGTTCCCGAATTCCATCGCGGCCAGAAATTATCTGTTCGATCTCAATTGCGGCCAGGCATGGAAAGCGCGTGGAAGCGGATACATAGACACCGTCACGCCCCACAACCTTCAGGTGTACCGGACGTACATGACCAAGGCGCGCGCCGTTATGGACGAAGCGGCAAACGTCGAGCCTAAAGATGCGGAGTACTACACCAACTTGTGTACGCTCGCCATAGAGTTTCCGCGCCCTGCCGATACCAGCCTCTCCGGGTTGGTGTACGGCGTTTTTTCAAGTGTATTCGGCGGCAAAACGGAAGACGAGTTTACCGCCGCGTACAACGCCGGCGTAGCCCACGAACCGCTCTACTATCCGCTCTATATGGAGCGCATCCGCGGCCTGCTTCCGCGCTGGCGCGGAACTCCCGCCCAAATCAAAACATTCGCGAACGAAGCCGCGGATCGCGTTCCCGGTGACGACGGCCTGACGCTCTTTGCATTGATTGCCACCAGTGTGCGCAAATGGGAAGGGGAGACCCGATACGAGGAGATATATTCATTCTCGTGGGACCGCGTCCGCGCCGGGTACAACGCCTTCCTGAAGCAGTATCCCAATTCAAACCGCAGGCGCAACGACTTCGCATGGATGGCCTGCGCGGAACGCGACAAGGAAACCGCCTCGTTTTTGTTTCAGGAACTCAAGGACGAGTGGCACGATATGGTCTGGTCGAATATAGACGAGTACAACGCATTCAAAGCCTGGGCCGTGGACGGCGCCGCATTCCCGGATAGATCGCCCCTCGAACGGGCCATCGTCGAGAATGATTCAGAGGCAGTGCAATCGCTGTTAGCGTCCGGCAGCGATCCCAACACGAAAACACGCAGTGGTTGGTCCATGCTCGGACTCGCGATCAATGCCGGCAATTATGATTTGGCTGAAAGGTTGATAACAGCGGGCGCTGATATCAATGCAGTTGACCCGGAAGGAACGCCGCTACTGCAGTTCACATTAAACGATATGCAGCCGGACAATTTGTTGTTCATGCTCGAACACGGCGCGGATCCAAACGTAATCGACAAAAGCGGGTGGCAACCATTATGCATCGTCATGAGCTGGGGCAGACCGCAGTACGTCGCCACGTTGTTACAGCATGGCGCGGACCCGAATTTCGCCGACGGCATCGTCCAGACGCCGCTCCAGCATGCAATTCAGAAAGGCTACAAAAACATTCTACCGGTATTGCTAAACCACGGCGCCGACCCGAACCTGGTTGGGAAAGATGATTCGTCGCCGTTGAGCATGGCCGCGCGCAACCAGGACATTGCATTGTGCAAGCTCTTGCTCGAACGTGGAGCAGACCCAAACCTTGGCACGTTCGAGAAATGGGCCCCAATTTACGAAGCGGCCGATCTCGGCAATCTCGAACTGGCCCGCCTGCTCGTCGACAACGGTGCGGATGTGAACATGGTTCAAACCGACGGCTGGACGACTTTCCACATGGCCGTCATGGCGGGCCACCAGGACATGCTCGTATACTTGCTCGAACTCTCGCCCGAAGGACTGAACGCGATCACACATACCAAATACACGTTGCTGCACACCGCCGCAAAAAACGGCCAAACAGAACTCGCGCGATTCCTTATTCAGAAAGGGTTGGATTTGAATGCCCGCGAAGGAGAAGAAAACAAAACACCATTGTCCCTCGCAATAGATCGCAAACACTCAGAAACCGCCGAGGTGATCCGCGCCGCTGGCGGGAAAGAATGAGATTCGCGACGCCACTGTGACCGTAAAAATCTTCGTTGATGCACGGCGCGGCGGTTTGACCGGAATCGGCCCCTGTGCTACCTTCCATTAACCGATTCTTCGGAAAAATATGAGGTCTATCCGTCCATGTCCAAACGCTGCATTACCGCGCCAAAAGCTCCGCCCGCAGTCGGTCCGTATTGCCATGCAACAATCGCTGGCAACCTGGTGTTTTTATCCGGACAAGGCCCAATGGCCCCAGACGGGAGCGGTCCGCGGCGGGATTCGTTCGAGGTGGAAGTGCGGCAAACACTGGATAATATCAGGGCAGTATTGGAAGGGGCGGGTACAAACCTTGAACACGTCGTGAAAACCAACGTCTATTTGTCCGATATGAATGACTTCGGGGAAATGAACGGCATATATAAAGAGTATTTTTCGCAGAATCCGCCGGCGCGAACAACCATTCAGGCCGCGCGGCTACCGTTGGATTTCCGAATCGAAATCGACGCGATTGCCCTCTTGCCGTAAATCATGAAATTCAGGCTTTACATGCTTCGTTATACACTGCCGGTAGCGCTGGGCGTTTGCGCGGTCTGGGCGGATTCCGCCGCGGATTTCAACGCGTTGGGCGTCGCTGCATATATTGAAAAGCGTTGGGACGCCGCGATTCAACAATTCGGCGAAGCATACGAGCTTGCGAAAGACAATCAAACCGTCCGAAGGAACCTGTGTAACGCCTACCAGGCGCAATCCAATGAATTGGCGCGCATTAACGATTTTCAAACCGCGACCGATTTGTTGACGTTGGCAATCAGCGTGGACCCGGAAAATGCATCCCCCCTGGTCCAACTCGGATCGTACTATCTTCACCTCGACATGAATTCTGACGCCGTATACCGGCTCGAGGAAGCCGTCGAACTCGATCAGTCGAATCTCGACGCGCAAGAACTTCTGGGCGACGCGTATTACCGGCAAAACGATCTGGCGTCCGCCCTGGCGCAATGGGAGACGGTGCGAGAAATCCAACCCAACCGGCCCAGTTTGCAGGGAAAGTTGCAGAAGGCCTATCGCGAGGAAGGTGTGGAAGGGGGATTCAACAAATACGCGTCGACCCACTTCGAGATCAGTTACAAGGAAGGCACCAACGGCGTCGATTTAGGAAAGACGCTTCAAATACTCGAACGCGCGTACCGTGAGATCGGCCGAAAGACCGGGGGTGTGCATCCGGCAACGCCTATTCAGGTTGTCGTGTATACGGCGCCGGATTTCGCGAAATCAACACAACTCGGAGAACATGTGGGCGCGGTTTATGACGGCAAAATTCGCGTTCCGATCAGGGACTCTCAAGGCCAGATGCTGCCGGAGAACGAACTCACGCGCCGTCTATACCACGAATACACCCACTGCGTTGTTCGCTATTGGGCCGGAAGCAATGTGCCGTGGTGGTTTAACGAAGGGTTGGCCGAAACGTTTTCCAGCGAGATGGCCGCCGCCGATACCGCATTGTTGCAGGAAGCGCAGGCACAAGGGCTGCTCTTCGCGCTTGCGTCACTCGAGGAGGCCCAACTCAAAAAGCTGGGCCCCGATCAGCTTCAACTCGCGTACCGGCAATCCCACGCCACCGTACACTATCTTTGGAACCGCTGGGGTCAACGCGGCCTTGCGGACATGATGGAACAATTGCAGAACGGCGCAAGCCATGAAGAGGCGCTTGTCTCGAGCTATCGCACGAACTACGATCTTCTTCAGCGAGACGTAACGCTCAGTTTTGGGCGAATGCTTTCCCAGCGATAGTGCCTACCGGCATCTCCTGAAATTCGTCGTCGCTTCGTAGTATACTCTTGTCAACAATCCAGCGAACACGGGTCTCTATCCATGCGCATTCACCGCATCTCTATCTTCGCACTCGTAGTCATCACCGGTTGCGCGACAACATCACAACCTGAACCAGCGGATTTAACCGCGCTCGAGCCGATTGCCGAAAAGGGATTGCAGGTTGCCGGACCGTGGACACCTCTCGAGGACGGCATCACCAACATGGTGCCGAGCGATGCGGCGGTCCAGGAGGGGCAAGTCCGCGACGGCACGGGAGTGAGCACCGCGGTCGTAAAGGGATTCAAGGCGCAGGACATTGTCGCCCAGGCAACCGTAGTCTTTGACGGGACAGGTGCTCCGTCGCTCGTATTTCGCGCATCCGAAAAAGATGGCGTCATCACCGATATGTATTCCGTCGCGTTGTACGGCGATGGCGTAAATATATGGCGAATGCGGGACGGGCAATGGGTGCTGCTCGAGGCCAAATCCATGCCGTTGCAAGCGCGCACGCCATATACATTGCGGGTCACTGCGAAAGACGAACGGATTCTCGTTTTCGTAAACGACGAGCAGACATCGGAGTTGATCGATGAATCACATGTTGTGGAAGGGCGCGCCGGAATTCGCGCAATAGAAGGACCGTGCAAGATTTCAGACCTGCGCGTTTCAAAACATTAACCTGCTTCCGGAGACACCGGTGAAACAATATGTATTCGTGTGCTTCCTCGCGTGCTGTGCAAGCACCGCGGCGACGATTTCAGGTCAGGTCGTCGCGCAGGGAGGCAAGGCCATACCGGGGTCCCGCGTCTACATCGAGCCGGGGCTTGGCGGCGCGCTCATGCAAACGACGGTATCCGCCGATGGCGCATTTCGATTCGATAACGTGCCAGCGGGTCTGTTGGGCATCTTTGCATATGCGGACGGTTACGCATTTGGCGGTCTAAGCGCGACCGTCGGCCCAGCGGACGAAGTAAAAGACCTGAGCATCACGTTGCTTTCCCCAGGAAGCGTGGGAGGACGGGTGATAAGTCCTAAAGGCGATCCGATTGCCGGCGCGCGGATCACGCGGGTGTTGGTGCTTGGCAACGCAAAAGTGAGTATCCCGCTGGCCAAACTTGTCGAGCAGGGTCATTCCGAACCCCAAACGGATGCTGAAGGAAGATTCTCAGTTCCAGAACTGCCGGTCGGTGCGAAGATCGCCATAAAGGTTGGCCATCCAAATTACGCGCAGCAAGGTGTGGGTGACATAACAGTGGGTGACCAGACTGTCCGCGTGCAATTGTACGAAGGAGTGATTTTGCGCGGAAGCGTCGTGGCGCGAGACAGCGGTCAGGCCGTCGCGAATGCGGTAATCGTAATCAGCGCGGCGCGGCCTCCGCACGATACCGTGCTCGCTAAGACCGACGGGACCGGCAAGTTTGTCGTTCGATTGAATCCGAATACCTACGCGTTCCAATCCGCAAGCGCCGAACTCCGAAGCGCGGGATGGGAAAAGCTGACGGTCTCCGGACAGGAGGTGTCCCAGGAGGTGGTGTTGCGCGTCGCGGGGACAGGGACAATACGCGGCGAAGTGCGTAACGCCGTGACGAACGATCCGGTATCCGGAGCGCGCGTTTCGCTTGCGGCATTTGGTTCGCCCGCCGCGGTAATCACGACCAATAATTCCGGCACTTTCGAGTTCGATGCGGTCGAGGGAGAAAACACTGTCCGCGTCGAACCCGCGGCTGGGTTCTTGCAGCCCGAACGGCCTTTTATATCGCTCACCGTAAAGCAAGGCGAAACGGCGACGCTGCCGGCGTTTTACCTTGCGCCCTTGCCAGGCTACAAGGTGAAGATCGTGGATGCGGATCAAAAAGCGGTCGCAGGCGTGATCGTGCGAATGATCCGCCCCATGCAGCATCGCTGGTACATCACCGGAGCGGACGGCACGGTAACACTTCAGGTTGCCAGCGCGCCGAAGACCAATAAAATTATTGGTATGGCCGAACGGCCCGCAACGCGCGAAGGCGCGCTATTCTCAATCGATATGGCCGCGAAATCGGAACCCGTGGTGCAACTGCTTTCGCTGGGTACAGTGACCGGCCAGGTGATGACGTCGAAAGAAAAGCCCGTCGAAGGTGTCGTAGTCGGCGGACTTTTTCAAAGCGATGCCGATGATGAACCATTGCCATTGTGGCAAACGACAAGCGGCGCCGACGGCCGCTTTAGTTGGAATCACGTTGTGCCTTTTGTCCCATCCGCATGCCTGGCATCAGCCGGCGACGATATTTTTGGGCGGTCGATACCATTCAATATTCAGCCTGGAGCAAGCCAGGACCTGGGCCGCATCGTGTTGGTCGAGCCCGCCAATTCAAAAAGCGCCAAACTAACGAAGCAAAAAGGATTGACCGGAAAGCCGCTCGAGTGGCACGTGAACCCGGTGCTCGCGGGCGCGTTGCCGTCGCGGGAAGAGTTGGATGCGGGCGCGCCCGCGGTCGTGATGTACACGACACCCGATGAAGCGGCGATGGTGATCGATGCGCTGTCCGTGGCGCGAAAAACGCTGTCCGTATCGGACGTTTTGTTCGTTGTCGTTGTAGATGGCCTGTATTCCGGCGAGGCCGGTGGCCTAATCGTTCTCCAAGGCAAATCACCGGGGCCGGCGACGACATACCTGCTTGATGCGAATGGCAACGTCGCCCTAGAGACCGCTGGTCTGCCGCCTGCCTCTGCAATTGTGGCGCTTGGAACGCCGGTCGCGGGTTGAATAAATGCGAATCGTTTTGTTCGCGCTGATCTTCGTATGTTTGGCCTGCGCCAGCTACGGCCATACGGTTAGTGGAATCGTCACGGACGCTCAGGCCAATCCCGTTGCTAACGCGTCAGTATGGCTCAACCAGGACCGCGCGCCGCGAAAAACCGACGCCGCACCGGATGGAACATTTTCGTTTGACGGCGTAGACACGGGGCTGGTGGAGATCGTTGCCTGGAAGGAAGGACTTGCATGCGGTGGCATGGATGCGCGCGTTGCGGGTGACGCGAGCGTTGGCATCGTGCTCCGCGAACCGGCCACGGTCTCGTTGCAGCTTTTGGAGCGGCGGCTCGATCCACGCACGGGCGCGCCCGAACCGCCCCGCCCGATTGCCGGCGCGCGCGTGCTGTCCCTGTTTGTGAATAACGAATTCCATGCTTCCGTGGAAGACCTTGCGCCGCTCGGATTTCCGAATCCGCGAAGTGACGACACCGGGAAACTCAATCTCGCCTTCCTGCCGAAAGGAGGTTACGCCAGCTTCACGGTTACCCACCGCGAATACGCGGACCAACATATCCCGTACTATCCCGTCGATCACAAGGAACTCACCCTCCAGATGCTGCGGGGAATCGTGCTGCGCGGGAGGGCGACCAACAATCACAAGCTGGGTGTCCCGCGCGCGCGCGTGTCGATATCGAAAGTCGGTCCTCCGCCCTTGAGGAAATACAAGGAAGCGCTTAGTGATTCGGATGGTTTTTACGACGCAATACTCGAACCGGGCGATTACTTTGTCGTTGCGAAGCACAGGGAGTACGCATCGTCAGAACCGGTGCGCGTGAGCGTGCGCATTGATCAAGACGAGGCGGTGTGTGACGTCGCCCTCGCAACCGCGCATCGTATTTCCGGGCGAGTGGCCAGCAAGGATGATCGGCCTGTCGCTGGGGTAAACGTCCACTATGTCAAGGAAGGCGTGATCTACGATTCCGCGCTCACCAGCGTCGATGGTTCATTTGAGCTGCGCGCAAGCGCGGGCGACGGAAAGATTCACGTCGACGCGCCGGATGGTTACATTGCAGAGCAGGGTACGGACGTAGGAGTCACGGTCACCGACGCGGACGTTGCGATCGGCTCGCCCTTGCGCATCACCGAATTGCCTGTCATTACAGGAACAATTGTAGATGAGGCCGGCGCGCCGCAGGCCAACGTAATTGTGTCGTCCACGAATCTTGAACCCCAGGAATGGACTGTTACCGCTGACGACGGATCATTCGCGTTACGGCTTTTGCGCGCGCCACACGATGGGCAAGCCCAGTTCCGCGCCGAGCACCCTCGCCGGTTTACCCGGGCGGATTTTTCGCTCGCGCTTTCCGACCCTGCGCCGCAACGCATTCAATTGATCGAATTCACGCCCGACACCTCGCCTTGCGATCCCAACGCGGTGAGGAATGAACTGGAATTATTCCGCGACAAGCCTGCTCCACCGATAGACTGCAAGGAATGGTTCAACGTGGCGGATGCGAAAACCCCGGTGACCATCGCATCGCTCGCGGGCAAGGTTATCGTACTGGTCTTTTGGGGCGGGTTCGATACCACCGAACAGAGCCTGACGCGTATCCGGATGATGAACACCTTGCACGAGGTGTTTCGTGAAACGGATGACGTCGCCGTTGTCGGCATTTGCGACAGCATCAGTGAGTCCGACGAAGTACGCGCGTTTCTCCAGACAAACAGTGTTCAGTACCCGGTGGGCATCGACAACGAGACGGCGTCGTTCGATCTCTACGATATTTTTTCGATTCCCCAAGTTGTCGTGCTCGACAAGAAGGGCGTATTCCGCTACTACGACGTCGAGGGGCGGCTGCTTGAATTGATCAAGAGCCTGCGCCGCGAAGCAGGCTGATCCGGAATTCTATTCGCGTTCCGCGCTTATGGCCGCGCGCAGCTCAACCAACACCGGCAGCACGTCCTGCGGGTCCTGGAAATAGCCTTCAATCCAGCCAATGACCGTTTCGACTACCGGCGTCCGCCAGCGCGTCGCGGGCCGCGCAAGCTCATCCCGCAGATACAACACGTCGCGCAACAGGCACTTTCGTTCTTCTCCGTCCAGCGGCGCAAAATCGGCCTGTTCGACGAGCCTTTCCATCAGCGCCGGCACCGATGCAAATGTCTCTTCGATGTCGCTTGGCGCGGGGGGATAATGCAAATTGAATTCGTACCGGTTTTCGACGAGATCGATGCCTTGCGCAGTGATGCGCACCGCGGCGAACCACGGCGGATTGTACCCCATCATCAGTTCGACGTAACCCTTGTCTCCAAGATAATGCATGTTGGCGAGCACATCCTGCTTCGGCACCATGCTGTCTGCCAGAACGTCCTCCGGCGTCAGCATTTCCAACGGGTCCTTGAGATAACGCTCGTACAACACGGTAAGCAACCTGCGCCGGACAGATTTCGGATGGATTGTCGTCATGTAAACATTATACCAATCCACGCCGCCCGCCGCCTGCGCACAGACCACCCCGGAGAGCCGCTCGTTCCACTTTGACGCAAAGCGCCGCGAAAGGGGGGTGTACAGATTAATTTTTTGACGATACAAGGGGGGGTGTAGGGGGGCGGTGCGCGACTTGACCGTTTTGATAGTTGTCATGGATGGAGTTCTCCTTATCTATAAGGGGCGGGGCGTTGCACTCGCTTCAGCGTGTGGTGTGTCCGCAGATTTACGCAGATGGGCGCGGATTGGGATCAAGGAAACGCAGCGAAGAAATTGAAACCACGGAGGCTCGGAGGTCACGGGGGAAAAGAGGGGTTTTAACCACAGATTGCACAGATGGCACAGATTCAATTAAATGCAGGGGAAGAAATTGAAACCACGGAGACACGGAGAACACGGTGGGAAAGACCAAAGCACAGCTTTTCAAGAGGGGCTTTAACCACAGATTGCACAGATGGCACAGATTGAATTAAATGCAGGGGAAGAAATTGAAACCACGGGGACACGGGGAACACGGGGGAAAGACCAAAGCACAGCTTTTCAATGGGAGTTTTAACCACAGATTGCACAGATTGAATTAAATGCAGGGGAAGAAATTGAAACCACGGGGACACGGAGAACACGGTGGGAAAGACCAAAGCAACAGCTCTTCAATGGGAGTTTTAACCACAGATTGCACAGATGGCACAGATTCAATTCAATTTAGGGGTAGAAATTGAAACCACGGGGACACGGGAACACGGTGGGAAAGACCAAAGCACAGCTTTTCAAGAGGAGTTTTAACCACAGATTTCACAGATGGCACAGATTGAATTAAATGCCGGGATAATATTGAAACCACGGGGGGACACCGTGCGTAGGCGTGATTAAATCGGAGCTTTTCAAGAGCGCTTACCAAGTTTCCATCTGGTAACGAGAAAACCAAATGAAGCTAATCTGTGGGGTGTTCGGGATGGGGCGTGGCTGTTGCGTTTCCCGGCATTTCGGCTTTGTTTTTAAGGAGCGGTATTAACGCTGCGACGCCACCCAGAATAGCGCCGACAACGGCACCGGCAGCGCCGAGGAAACTTCCAAGAAATATGGTCATCGGCAGGATGTCGGCGTGCGATCGGTCGCCAGCGGCGATGTTGAGCAGGACGAACGAAAGGGGAAAACCGGCACAAAAAGCTGTGAAGGAATACGTGATTGTGCGTAGCATGAATCATCTCCCGGGAACGCAGTCCAACGGGCAACAAAGGCCGCCGGGCAATTGCGCGTCAAATTTGTGTCACAAAGTACTTTACCATACAAAAAAGTCCTTATCAACTGGCTGCTTGGTCCATTAGAGGGGAAATATTGAAACCACGGGGACACGGGGAAAAGATCAAAGCGGAGCTTTTCAAGAGCGCGTGACCAAATGGAAATTTGGTCACGAGATATGGCCTTTTCAGGAGTGCGTGACCGAATGGAAATTTGATCACGAGATATGGCCTTTTCAGGAGTGCGTGACCGAATGGAAATTTGGTCAGGAGTAATGGCTTTACAAGAGTGTCCGACCAGAAATTTGGTCACGAGATAATAGGGTGGGCGCGGCGTGGGATCTTCGGCAGGGTGGTTTGCCCGGCAAGCCTTTGCACAGGTAGGCTTCGACATGATTAAAGATAAAAGGCGATGCTTAGCACGATTAAAGCAGTGATGAAGGACGGAAAGATCGAACTTTTGGAGCAGATTGAAATTCCAGAGGGGTCGTCGATTCTTGTCACGGTGCTTGCCGACGACGAGGAGCTGAAGGTCAGCGAGCCGTCGTTGGCTTCGATATGGGACAACGACGCGGACGACACGTATACGCAGCTACTTGATCGGTGAGGTCGTTTAGTTGGTTATGCCGCGGTCGTTCTTGCGCGCAAACAAAAATGGCGATAGGGTGGGCTCAATTCGTAGTCTGTCCCTCAATTCCTCCTCAATTCCCCCAGAGCATTGCGGGGAGGGGAGTTTTGTCCACAGATTACGCAGATGGACACAGATTTGGTTCAAGAAAATGACGGGATCAAAGCGGAGCTTTTCAGGAGTGCGTGATTAAATGGAAATTTGGTCACGAGATAATAGGGTGGGCGCGGCGTGGGATCTTCGGCAGGGTGGTTTGCCCGGCAAGCCTTTGCACAGGTAGACGTAGATACGGATAAAGGTAAACGGCGATGCTTAACACGATTAAAGCAGTGATGAAGGACGGAAAGATCGAACTTTTGGAGCAGATTGAAATTCCAGAGGGGTCGTCGATTCTTGCCACAGTGCTTGCCGACGACGAGGAGGAATTCTGGCTGAAGGTGAGCGAGTCGTCGTTGGGTTCGATATGGGACAACAACGCGAACGACACGTATGCGGAGCTACTCGATCGGTGATGTCGTTTTAGTTCGCTTTCCGTTTTCGGATATTTCAACTTCGAAAGTTCGATCCGCCGATTTAATCAGTGCTGCTGAAGTAATTACGGGTGGGTGTCAAAAAACGAGGCTGTCCCTATCATGTTCGTGTTTTTCCTGTGGCGAAGTTACGCGCCACAAACAACATGTGGGATTTTTCTTTCCTTCGCGGTGATAGTATTGACGAATCCTAAATTGCTTGTTGGAATCTTGGCGCTGTATTTTCGGGAAGCCGTGTTGTAGAAGTTTCTCAATATGAAGCCGCCGAAAGCCAGCGGTCCGAGAGGTGAGCAGACGGGTATTCGGCAGTTTGTATATTGGCCGAGCGTTAGGTGGGAGTACGGGTGGTCAACCTCCACAAACTTCTTATCGTCGTTGCTAAAATCGAAACGGATAGGGAACGGCACAATGTTCTTCGCAACGACTTCCGCGTAGATCTCATCGTCAAGATAGACCTCGGGATCGTTCTGGAAATGTTCCAAGTCCGGAGACGGGAAGTATGAGAGAGAATGTTCGCAGATGACTCCGACCAAAAAACGGTAACGCAAAAAAATCAACGCGCCGTCCAGCATCTTAAAATTGAAGCACTGCGCTTTCTCCAATTCCCAGTAGACGTCACGATAAGGCAAATTCTTTAGTGCGACGCTCATTCGTGCGGCAGAGCTCACTGAAATTTCGAACGCGGCATTAGCATTCCCCCGCGTCGTTGGGAAATGTTGCTCGTTCGAAAGGCTCAATCCCACCAAAGCCTCGGTGAGTTGATAGATCTCTTTTAGCGTTTGTTTTGGTGTCATTTCCGGCGACTTCTGGTCTTTTTGGCAAGAACATTTTGAAGCTTCTTCACCAGTTCTTCGGGGTAGTCTTCGATAACGCTATCTCCTGAATCTAAAGATTCGATAATGTCGACGAAATTGATCTTGCGTTTATTGTATCGGTCCTGTTCCGCTTTCGACATGTCACGGTTTACGGTCATCATTGTCTTCCGCTCTGGTTCAGTTGGGTAGACGAAGTGCAGCGCGAAATTTTCCGCTTTCACCTTGTCAAATTCCCTCTTTAGAGCCAACATGTCCTTCCCGACACCAAGAACTCGCACCCATGCCTTTGAGCGAGTGATGGCCGTGAAGAGGCGGTTTCGGACGCGTGCGACATCCCTTGGAGAAAACCCTCCAAAACAATCCTGTGCGTTGATCACATAAACCATCGCAGCCTCATTCCCCTTCGCGCGGAAGATCCCGGTAAAAGTCACAGTCCCTGGTTCGGTGAAAACATCGGCAATCGTCGTCACTCCAGCGAGGTTCGAGTTGATTCCCATCTGCATCAGCATACGTCGGGCCTCCCCGACTGCATCCTTGGTTTTTATCGGATCAGGATTAATGACGACAATGTCGTCAGGAATAAGTTCGTCCTCACTCAGGTTCTGCTTAATCTGCCCGACGAGCCACGCAGTCTGTGCTTCTGCCGTCTCGAAGGCTTCAAACTGAATCAAGTCCTCCACGGAGGAATGTTTCTCCAAAAATTCAGGACTGGATTGCGGCGTGCGACTGAGAGTCACGAATTCGCCGTCTTTGATTTCTCCATTGGCCTCTTGATAGCCAATGTCGAACCATAGGTTTTTATTTTCGAAGATCTGAACAAGGCCCTTAGCATGGTAAACCCCAAACCCAAGCGCATGAGCCGTGGACAGAACAGGCCGGGAGTTGCGGTAACAGGTGTCGAGGATGATGTCCTGCTTGGGCTTGCCTGTCTCGGGTGGGTGGATGACGACGCGGGCAGTTCCATCCACGTTTTTCCCGAAGATTTCTTCGGTAGGAGGAAGTGACCTGTTCCCGAGATTCTGCAGCTCATCGTATGCGTAGACAAGGCGCTTCGGGTCCTTGAGGTATTCGAAACAGAGCAGCAAAAAGTTTGGCGCAAAATCTTGGGCCTCATCGACCAGAATCGCGTCGTATTTTGGTACGAACTGTTTGACTCCTTCAAGGGCCGCTTCACACGATCCTTCAAATGCTTTGTCGGATCCGAAGCGATTTTTGGCAGTTCCAAAATCCTGATACTCCACGCCGTGATCCTGGCAAAACTCGTAATAAATGCCAGTGCGGTCAGTTCCGCCCGGTGCCCCCCATGCATTTAAGATGCGGATTTTGTCCCAGTCTGGCTCTTCGTTTGCCTGTTCCAGCACGAAGGTCGTAATGAGGTTTTCGAACTGTTTTTTCAGCGACCGCGTGTTGAATGTCACTGCGATCAACCAGTCCCGATGGCGGGCATGCAAGTATGCGACCTTCAAAGCCAAAACGATAGTTTTGCCACATCCGGCTAGACCACGAATTCGCTGAACCCCTTCGTATGTTTCGACTACTGCGGCGCTTTGCTCGCTGTCGAGGTTGGCGATTGAATCCTCCAGCGCCTTTATCTTAGTGCCTCTTGACCTTTGGTTGTGCAGCTCGCGCTTTTTCCGGCCCCTTCGCAATGTTGAGATAGCTTGAATTACCGAAACCAGTGCGGGAAAAACCTCCCGGTCAATAACATCCATTTTTTCGATAGCCGAAACCAAATTGTCGCCATTACAGAGAAGATGCTCTCCGTCAGCTTCAATTTGCGGAATGGCAGGCGCGAAAGTGACAGTATGAATGTCAACAAGCAGATTCCGTTTGCGGGTCAGACTTTGATGCTGAAGCAGCTTTGCATACATCTTTTTAAAGCTTTCGTCTTGCGCCTCTACGTAGTCCGGAAGAACCTTACCTTCAACCACACCGAATAAAACGAGGCCTTTGGTCGGCGAGACAAGTAACGCATCGATCGGAAAGGAACCTTCAGGCGTTCCAATTATTGGGTATCCAATGTAGAGAGTGCCTTCGAGGTCCGCCTGCGCACCGAGGAGATGGGCGAGCCGCTTGGTCGCAACAGGCTTATCTGTGCTGCCCCATACAATATTGATCATGGCATTGCTCAGTTTGTTTGTTGATTTTTTTTGTTGCCACGTAGGCGTCGCGAAAATAAAAATTTGCGTAGGATAGCAAGGGTGTGGGACCGAGGTCTGTTGAGTTTGATCTGAAAGTCTATCTTGCCCAACGCCGGTGCAAGATTTCCTGAATTTCGACTGGAGAAAGCATAATCAGCTAATGGTTGACAGATGTAATTTACGGAGTAGCTATATTCTGAAACTTCGTCTCGTAAAGGTGCATCCCTCTGTGTTGTTGACGTGCGAGCGAAAGTGCTGTTTGTGGAGATAACACCGAACTGCACGGCCATTGACGGGTCCTCCCCCTGACGTTAAAGCGATACGGTAGCCACACTGTAGCCGCAGGAGGACTACAGATCAAGGAAGATTCAGACTTGATTCTCGCGTCGTTCAGTTGAGAGAGAGTCTTCTCCTTAAACGCCGCGCGGTTGTCCGTTCCCTTGCCAGTAACTAGTCGCTGGGGCTCAATGAGGAATGCTCAATTTGTCCGTGCATGTCATGACCACCGCTAGAACGGAATTTCATCTTCCACACCAAAATCGGTCGGCGGAGGCGTGGAACCTTTTGGCAAAGCTAGGTTTGAAACGACATACAAATTCAGAATGTCTTCACGATCCACGAATAGAATCTGGCTTCGCTTAGTAGCATCCAGCTTTCCACCCAGCCAGTTTTTGGCCTGTTTCGTGATTTCACCGCCCGCTACGATGAAGGCATGATCGACGAGCACCTTTTTGCTGGTTTCTGGATCGAAGATTTCGTGCCCCAACATCATCAAAAGTTGATTGAGTATCTCCGCGATGTTGGAGTTGCACCCTTGGGTGCTACCGGCGGCATCGAGTTTGCCTTTCTTTACTTGCAAGCCAAAATAGAGAACGTGCTGAGTTGGCAAGACAAAGCGCATCCACATATCCTTTCCGTATTCGAGTGCTTTGTCCTTGTGTCCAGCGACCGAAATGCGCTGGAAACCTAGTTGTCGGAAGAGAGGAAGCAGCACTTCTTCAATCAGGTTGTCTTCCGAGCAACTATCGAGGTAACTCGACAAATTTTCCCTTTTTCGCATCTCGTCAGGCGTGAACGGTCGGTGAGGTGAATTTGCTATTGAAAGAGTTTGTGTCCCGATGTGACGAACGTAGAGGAGGTTGTCATCGCCGAAGAATGCTTCAAAACCTTCACGGCTCAAAGGTTTGTTTAGCTCTGCGAGCGCACTCATGCGATCTGGATCGTTGTCTGCCGCATCCCCTTTCTGCATTAGAACTCGGAGAACGTGAACGAAGCGCGGGGGCAACGTACTTGGCGCATTTTGTGGTTCACTTAGCAACTCGCCCAAACGATCCGCTGTCCATGCCCATCGGGTCGTTCCATCATGTACGACATCTAAATCGCATTCTTCAAAAAACTGAGTTATGCGACTGCTGGAGCGATAAGGAAAATTGACATTGTCCCCAATGACCATTTCTGCCAAAGCGCGAAGGTTACGGTTCTTGAATTTCATGCACAACTCTTAGTGGATATGGAGGTAAGGTACTTCCGTGTGCTTGGACGCATCGTGAGCCGACAGTTCCCGGCGGCCATTGCGGGCTGATGGCGTGTCGAGTTTGTTTACCTTCGGAGCGATTTGCATGGCGGTGGCCTTTCGCAACCGTGGCCGATTTCATCGATGTTTTACCTTCCATTCCCTTCGCCTCAACCAGCTTTTATAAGGTGATTATACTTTTTATGTGTAGTCGGTTAACAAGGTCGTTGCTCGAGTCGTGGCTGGAACGAAGCGGAGCTTCCGTAGCGCGTGCGTCCCAAGCGCAGCTTGTTAATGTAGATTGGAAAATGACACGCTAACGACGTGAATTGGAAGATCAAAAGGGAGCTTTTCAAGAGTGCATTACCAAATGGAAATTTGGTAACGAGGAAGATCAGGAGTGCAATGGGTTGGGCTATTGATCGGCGGTAGGTGAAATAAAGCCCTGGAGTTTTTGAGCGATGGACCGAATGGTTGAGCAGCTGGGCGGGCGGTCGTGGTTGTGCGCGATCGCGCCGGGGATGCGCGGGGGCTCTCTAAGGCGGTGAAACGAAAGCGGACGGCAGAAGTCAAGGCGAAGCGAGTACGAGCACGACCACGAGATGGGAAGATCGAGTGCAATAGTGTGGGCAGTAGATCGGGGAATATGACGTAAACGATTGGAGAAGTCGGTAGCGATGGGACGTCGGTCAAGACATTTTCCGGATTTAAGTCTGGTGAACGTGCGAATGGCTGCGGAGAAGTGTCCGCGTCAGAGTCGCGGGCGGAGTTTGCGTCGGAGTATTTTCGGGATCGGCGGGGGAAGGCTTGGTGTGTGCGGGGGTATCAGGGGCTTTCTTTGGAGTCGCGGGCGTTGCGCAAAGTTCACTGCGACGGCCGCGACGTGGGGAAGACGTCGGAGATTGAGATTGTGGCGGCGTGGGCTTCGGTGGCGTTGCCGAATCGGGAGATGTTGATTGCGACGCAGTGCGAGAACCATTTATTTCCGTTGATGGATTGTATAACCAAGTCCACATGCTGTCAACGCGCGCCTGTATCGCATCTCCCTATCTCTGTAATCTGCGGACAATACTCCCAATAACCACCCACGCATTGACTCAGTCATCTGCGGAACCCGATACCCCGATACCCGAAACCCGCCTTCCCACATGCAACGCCACGCCCCATATAAGTAAGGAGAACTACAACCATGCCTATAAACGCAACCACCAACGCCGGCACCCCCTGTGCCCGCTCATGGACCCAGTCCTGGGTCGAAACCGTCAACACAACCGAAACCCAGCTAAATCACCGCATC
>Ga0163150_10002053_pt1 | contig 32267 bp, 23 predicted proteins | sample OliLakLV19P2IB_FD_148628 | JGI IMG/M metagenome (GOLD analysis project Ga0163150, IMG submission 148628) | Freshwater microbial mat bacterial communities from Lake Vanda, McMurdo Dry Valleys, Antarctica - Oligotrophic Lake LV.19.P2.IB | ecosystem: Environmental > Aquatic > Freshwater > Lake >...
GCTGCTTCATCTTGAAAGCCCTGTAGATTACGCAAAACCGCCAAAAAGCAGGCAGTTTTGACGCAATCTGTAGTTGTGCAAAATGTCAGGCAACCAACCTATTGAAGGATTGCCATTTTGCACAACTGTAGGGGCGTGAGAATGTAGCCCAGGGCCAGCGAGGGCAGGAGCCCCTCGCGCCGCCCTGGGTCAGGGTTCCGACCAATTCTTCTCCTCTTCCCCCGAATCACCCGCTTTTGGGTGATTCGGGGGGAGAGGTCGGGAGAGGGGGCCATTTGTTACCGAGTAGCCAGTCTCGCGTTTCGTTGTTCGCCAAACATTTCTCGGCACGAAGCGTGATTCTCGCAAATGACGGGGGTCTTCCCCCTCACCCTAGCCCTCTCCCCCAACACAAAACACGTGCTGGGGGAGAGGGACAAAATTGTGGAAACACTGACCCAGGGCGGCACCAGCGGCTCCTGCCGCTGGTGCCGCCCTGGGCTATCGTCTGACGCCCCCCTGGGGCTCTATTATGAAGAAGCGGCCTCCTGCCGCTCACAAATGTCCAATCTCCAGATTCCCGCTTTCGCGGGAATGACGATTCTTGGACAGCTCGCTCTAGACCTTAAGTCTCCATCATTCCGGCCAAGCGAAGCGCGAGCCGGAATCCAGCCCGATCGTGGTCAGACGACGTCCGCGCTCCCAGGTTCACTCCGGCTCGCACGCTACGATGCTGATCTGGTGGGCATTGGCGAAGGCAACCACCTTTTCGCGATCAATCAACAGCGTCTTGTATGCATCGATGGCCAGTGCCGTCGCATTGGTTTCCACCATTAACTCTACAGTCGGCAGGCCTACCACCGGCACATCAAAGCGCATGTCCTGTTTGGGCTTGCTTACCTTCACGACGGTGATGGGCTGATTGGCAGCCAGGGACGCTGCCCGCCGAATCACGTCATCGGTACCTTCCATCGCTTCCACCGCGACGCAGGCTTGATCGCGCACGACGACCGACTGTCCGATATCCAGGCGGGCGATTTCGCGGGCAATGCGCCGTCCGTACTCAATATCTTTCGCCTCGCTCTCATTGGGAGCGCGGGCAGTCAACACGCCTGGCTCCGGTAATAACGGCTTCAAGAAGGCGGTGGATTCCATCAACGTGATTCCTTCTTCCTCGAGCACGCGCGCGACTGCGCCAATCAGGGAGTCGGTGTTCTTCGAGGCCAGGCTCGCCAACAGCTTCACAAGCTTCAGATCCGGAACAATCGAGCTGAAGATCTGTTTGTGCTTCACCTGCCCGGCCATGACGGCTCGCGTCACACCCTCCTGCTTGAAGGTTTTGATCAGTTTGCTGAGCTGTCCTAAACCGATCCAGTGCACCGTCCTGGCAGCCGAGCTGATTTCCTCAAACGCCTCTTCCTTGATGGCGGCGACAACCATGTCGATGCCCTGGCTGCGAGCCGCGTCGAGGACGAGAAAGGGAAATTTGCCGTTGCCTGCAATCAAACCGTAACGGGACATGGGGATTGATTCATTGAGCCATTGACGACGGATTGATTCATTGAGCCATTGAAGATTGAATCATTGAAATCGTCAATGAACCAATCGTCAATGAATCAATCAGCAATGAACCAATCACTTAATGACTCCTCTTTCGCTCTTCTCAATAAACTCGATGATTGGCTGCACCTCTGCGTCGCCGGGGAATCGCTCCTTGAGGGCGGCGAGCGCTTGCGCCGTATTCAGTTTCGACTGCTGAATCACGCGAAACGCGGCCCGAATGGTCTTGATCGATTCTGGCGAGAATCCCTTGCGCTCCAACCCAATCGTGTTTACCCCGTAATTGCCAGCCTCCCGAGGACTAACGGTTTTGGAATAGGGGAGGACGTCCTTGGTAATGACGGAGTAGCCGCCCACGAATCCGTGAAGCCCTACTTTACAGAACTGGTGGACGCCGGAGAAGGCCCCGATCGTGGCATGATCGGCGATGGTAACGTGACCCGCCAAGGTCGCAGCATTGGCCAGGATGACGTGGTTTCCCAGAACGCAGTCGTGCGCGATGTGACTGTAAGCCATCACAAAGTTGTGATTTCCAAGGATCGTGCGCCCCCCGCCTTGCGCGGTTCCGCGATGCACGGTGACATACTCGCGAAAAATGTTGTCGTCTCCTACGATGAGTTCTGTTGGCTCGCCCTTGTACTTCAGATCTTGTGGCGGAAGTCCGATGGAGCCAAACGGGAAGAAACGGCAGCGCTGGCCGATTCGCGTGGGACCCTGAATGACCACATGTTCGTCCACCCGGCAACCGGCGCCCAACACCACATGGTCACCAATGACAGAGTACGCGCCAACGCTGACAGGCTCAGCCAGGGATGCGTCCGGGCTGATAATGGCCGTGGGATGAATGCCCATTACTCTCCCCGGTCCACGATGGTGGAGAAGATCTCGGCTTCTGCCACCAACTTGTCATTGACAAAGGCTTCACCTCGAAGTTTTCCGTGCCGCGACCGCATCTTGATGGCTTCGACCACCATGCGAATTTGATCCCCTGGAACGACAGGCTGGCGAAAACGCGCGTGGTCAATGCCACTGAAATAAACCAGCTTTTGTTCCCGGTCGGGAAGTTCCTTTAGAACCATAACTGCGGCCACCTGCGCCATCGCCTCCACAATCAGAACCCCCGGCATGACCGGCACACCCGGAAAATGTCCCTGGAAAAAGGGTTCGTTGATCGTGACATTCTTGATTCCGACGATTCTCTTGGCCGGCTCGAGCTCAAGAATTGCGTCCACCAGCAAAAACGGAAAGCGGTGGGGAATGATCTTTTGGATTTCAATGACATTCATCAGCATGGGCAAGTCCTTGAGTTCTGAAGTGGCTGAAGCCGGCTCTCTGCAACAGCGGGGACCAGTCTGCTGAGAAACAGCAGGTGTAGTGGGTCGGCGGCTATTGTCTATTTGCTGCTAGTCAATAGCAAATCTCTTTAACCAGGAACCTCCAGGAATCTAGCGGCGACGCACGGCAGTCCTTCAATCGCATCTTCCCCCTGATTCTCCTGTCCCAAAATACAAAACGGGAAGGTCAACTCCTGCTGATTCCAAGAGCCAACCTCCCCGCTGCAGATCATTTTCCACGCATCAACGATGCCGGCCTATTTTTTCGGCGTGGGTGTGGTACTGGCCGGAGGCTTGGCTGCCGGAGCCGGAGCCTTGGGGGGAGCTGCGGTTGCAGGCTTGGCTGCGGGAGTCGAGCTAGAAACCTGCATGGCGTCGTAGCGTTTAACGACATCGTCAGTAATATCGGTAGCCGGATCGACGTACGTCAACTGCGTGGTCTGAGACGAAGAGTCCAGCACCAGCGTGAAGTTCTTTTCCTTGGCGTACTGCTGAACCAGCGGCGCCAGCTTGGAACCGATCCGGCCGAAGATTTGGTTCCGCAGTTCGTTAAATTCCTTTTCGGCGTCCTCCTGAGACCTTTGCAGATCGGTTGTCTTCACTTGAATGCTTCTTGTCAGCGCGGCCCCGGCTTCGTCGTTCAGCGTTGCTGCCTGGCTTTTCAGCTGCTGCTGCAAGGTCTCGATCTCTTTCTGCTTCCTGGAAAGCTCTTCGCGTTTGGCCTCGAACTTCTTCTGAAATTCCTCGTTGGCCTGCTTCCCCTCATTACATTCCACGATCGCACGCAGTACGTTCATCACCCCAATCTTGGGGGGATTGGTTTGTGCGGTTGCGGCCATCGGCAGTGCAAGTGCAATGGCACCCGCGAAAACTAAGATTCTTCTCATGTGAGATTGAGCTCCTTTCTTCAAACGTCTCTAGTTCACCAACCAGTTATTGGGTCGCTCCGCTTACTTCGACTGAAGCCAATTCTACGAGTCGATTCGACATTAATCCGTAGAGAGTGAAGACATAACTGTGCGGCGATGCTTCGACCGTGCTAAAGGTCACCGACCCAGACTTCCCTTTCGCCAGAAAAGTGGGAGTTCCGCTGGCGCCAACGTCGGTCACGACGATTCTGGCATCAAAAACGTCAGTCGTGGTACTCCAGCTGATGACGGTTGAGCAGGTCGTTCCATCCGCAGGTATGACGCACGAACCTGGAGCCGCCGAAATCGTTCCCGAAGGCGCTGCCGGCTTCGATTCCTCTTTGCCGATGACTTCGGTCGAGGCAATGGGAACCTGACCGGTGGCCGTGATTTCGAATAGCGTGAAAATGTAGCGATGCGGCGGCGCCTGAATCCAGCTAAGTTCAACGGTCCCCTCTATGCCAGCCTCTATGCCTGACGGCGGGTGCCCGAGGCCGATATCCTGAACGTAAAGAATCGCGCTGGCAACTGCGTCAATCGTCGTCCAAGTGATCGACGTGGTACAGGTCGATCCTCCTGCCGGAATCTCGCAAGGATTGGTTGAGGCTTTCAGTGTCCCGCGGCTGACCGGCGGATTTCCTTCTTGACCCGTCATCTCCATGAAACCAAGCTCTCGTGGCGAGCCCGAGCCAAAATCGTAAAGCGTGAACTTGTACCTATGGGGAGGGCCCTGGATCCAGTCGATGGTCGCCGTCCCTGAGCCATCCGGCGAAAAGAGTGTCTCAGGGCCACCGATGCCGACGTCCTGAACACGCAGTTGAGGCGCTTCAGCATTAACCGCAACCCAGGTGATATCCACGGTGCAGGTGGTCTTCCCAAAAGGAATCTCACAGGGGTTCGCCGTGACTTCAATCGAGTTGACTGGCGCAACGTCATTGTTGGTGTTCTCGACCGTGACATCCACCTGGCTGGTGCTGCCCTCAGCCGCTGGAATGTCCAGCCAAACATTGTTGCCCACCGTCTGATACGCCGCCTTGAAGTTGAATGTCCCGGTTTGGGTCAGAACGATCGACCTGGAGAACTTAATGGAGTCTCCAGGCTCGATGACCAAGCCTCGCACCGGAGGAAAGTCGGGAACATCATTGCTTGGGTCGTTTTCCAAGAGAGTCAAGGCGCTGATGATCGCAGTACTTCCGCCCCGGTTGGTCACGTTGAAGGTGGCTGCCAGCGTCTGGGCCACCTGGGGTGGGGAGATCAGATCACTTTCAGTATCAGTTGGATAAGCAAGCGTGATCCCAGCCGTCACGGTTGGGGCGGCCGGAGAGCCGTCACCGGCTGGAATGCGACTGACAAAAACATCCTTCTTACCTGCCGACTGAACCTGCAGCGGTGCCGCGGTGGGAAAGTTGTTGGATTCCGTGATGCCAGCGACAAACGCAAAGCCCGTCTCTACCACGCTCACTGCCCCAGCAGGGAACCATTGCGAGACTGCAATCGCTTCCCCCGAATCTGCGGCCGTTCCTCCCAGATAGGTGGAATAGATCAAGCCAGTTCCCAATGAATTCAGCTTGGCCGCAAAACCGTCACTGGAACCCCCTCCGAACTGACTCTGAGCTGCATCTTGCGTCGGGAAATCGGTGGAATCTGTAACACCGGTGATGTAGACCGCTCCCCAGGGACCCGCTGCCAGGGCCCGGATTGCATCGCTTCCGCTGCCACCAAAAAAGGATGAATAAGCCAGAGAATCTGATTTGGAAGCCGTGGTTCGCAGCTTCACAATGAAACCATCCAGGTCACTTCCAGCATGTTCCTTCTTGAAGGCATCCGAGGTCGTGACAAAGTCGGTTGAATCGGTCTCTCCCGCAAGATAGGCCAAGCCTGAGCTATCCACCGCAATCCCGTACGCTGCTTCATTGCCGCTTCCACCCAGGAAAGTCGAGTAGGTCACCAGGTCGCCAAGAGCGTTGAACTTCGTAAGAAAGGCGTCGTCGAGCGTGCTGCGTCGAAACGATTGATAAGCGTTGTGAATCACCAGGTTGGGCGATCGGGTGCGGCCGGTAACGTAAGCTCGACCGGCGGAGTCCACCGCGATGCCCTGCCCCTGGTCCAAATCGAAGCCACCCAAATAAGTTGAATACACCAGGCTGGTGCCGTCTGCGCTAAGTTTGCTGACGAAAGCATCCGAACTTCCGCCCCCAAAATTTCTCTGGAAAGTGACCCGCGAAGTTGGGAAGTCAAGCGAGTCGGTAACTCCTGTGATGTAGGCCTGACCAGCGGCGTCCACCGCGAGGCCCCCGCCTTCAAGACCCTCTTCGCGTGTTCCACCCAAGTAGCTTGAGTACACTAACTGGTTGCCGGCCGGGTTCAGCTTTAGGACGAAGGCATCACTGGCGCCACGCAGGATCGTCTGAAACGCACCTGGGGTCACCGGAAAATTATTGGAACGCGTTCCTCCAGACACGTAAACGTTGCCCGTAGCGTCAACTGCCAGGTCTCGACCCACATCGGCGGCGGCACCGCCCAGATAAGCAGAGTAAATCAACGCATTGCCGGCTGGATTCAGCTTGGCAACAAACAGGTCTTCGCCACCGGTGCCGGGGTTATTGCTGGACTGTGGGAAGTTGGCGGACTGGGTGGCACCCGCAACGTACGTGTTTCCTTCAGCATCCACCGCGATGCCCAATCCTCGATCGTCTTCGCTGCCACCCAAATATGTGGAGTACGTGAGAACAGGATCAATCACCAAAGGCAACGATGGGTCAAAGGCTCCTAATTCAAATCCGATTTGGTTTTCCCCCTTGATCCTGTAAGCGGACTGGACCGGCCGTGCTGCCGCCCCCAGCCACTGGTACGCCTGCGGCTTCTTCAAGCAGAGTTCGCCTGAGCCGGAAACAATCCGCAGGTCTCCGGTGGCTCCGATGCTCAGCCTATCCACTCCCTGAAATCCCAAGGTGATGACACCGGGATTGGTGCCGGGAGCCAGGACGTAGTCATACTCCAGTTGACCCTCGTTACCGTAGTAGACCAGATCGACGCCAGGGTAAACACCCTCGTAACCGACTTTCGCATAGTGCGGGACATCCCTTCTCCAAGCCCGCCGATCGTTGCCTAAAAAATAGTGGCTCTTTGCCGGCGTCAAGTCGGAACCCTTAACTCGCGGCTGAGGATTGGCACCCACATGCTGCATACGAATCCAAGACAACGTCTCAACACCTTGTGATTGACTTGAAGCCGGCACTTTCAGAAGCGCTTCGGTATCCGTCAGTAGTAACGAATAGCCTCTGCCTCGCGACAAGAACCTGATTCTCGAATCCACCTGACCCTGATTGGCTTCAAAGCTGAGCGACAGTCCCCGATGCTCCTGACGAAACTCACCCCCGTTTGTATGGACAGTGACCTTCGAGTTCCACCGAGTGACCCAGCTATACACTAGCAGGCCAGACACAAGCAGCGACAAAACCGCTACCGCTGCCAACCAAGGGAAACAGCGGCCTTCTGTTTTGTGGTTACTTTCCAGAGTTCTGACAGACATTGAAAAAAATCTCACTAAATCTTCGCCAAATCAGGGAATTCGGGCGTGCGATTACTCGATCGGCACCGCTTCCAGAAAGCCGCTCGTGCGGCTGGCACTCCCGATGAGTGTGACTCCAATTAATGGCTGCAAATTGGGTGACTCAATTTCCAGCGGACCAAAGTTGTTCTGCACTCCCAACTCCGCAAAAACGTCTTCGGTGTAGAAAAAGCCATTGAGCGGAATGAAAATGCCTTCTTTCGTCGCCATCACTTCACCGGTCTCGTTGTCGCGCGCAGTCAGCTTCACGACAGCCTGGGTGTTTCCCAGGTTTAGCAGCGCCAGGCGGGAACGGAACGCACCAGTATTGGTGGCCGAATTGATCAGCAGCCTTGAGAATCCGCCTGAACGGCCCACCTGAAGACCCGGATCGTTGCTGCTGTTGTCAATCACCGAGATGAAGCTGGAGAAGGGCTGATCCGACATGACGCGCAACGAGCCTACAGTGTTGGTTACTTCATCCCTTCCGAGCAGCACCCGGTTAATGTTGTTGAGCTGCTTCAAACCGCGGGCGGAAACCTTGGCTGCGCCTGACGCCATAAGGTTGCCGTCCTTGTCGCGCAGTTCAATTTGGAGGTTGCCCTCTACCGCACCGATGTTGGTGATTCCCAGGTTGGAACGAAACGCTTCAGTGTCGAAAGCAAAGGGCAGGTAGTTCATGAACCCAAGCTGCGCGCTATAAATGCCGTCGTTGGTCGGACTGGCAACCAGCGCGGTATTGCTAGAGGGGTTCAGAGCAATGTGTGTTGGCGTGTCCCCCACACCGGTTACGACGGTTGTGAATTTGGTATTGTCGCCCAGGTTGACCAGCGAAATGCTCTTGCTGCCGTTCGAGAGCACCGCCGCAAAGTTTGTGTTGGGATTGATGACTGCACCGAATGGACGGTTGCCGACGGTTACCGTTGCATCGAGTGGATCGGCCGCCAGATCCGGAACCTCGTCGAGATTAAGAACAGTGATGTCGTTCGTGTCCGAATTCACCACGACCGCTTTCTTGGTCTGCAGATTCAGAGCGATGTCCACCGGCTTCAGCCCCACGCCGATATCGCGAATGCGGGCTTTGTTTTGCATGTCGATGACGGACACGCTATTGCTCTGGTAGTTGGCTACCAGGGCAATGTTCTTCTCGCGATAATAGACCACACTGATGGGATTAGTACCCACCGGAATCGGTTCAGCCACGACCAGGCTATTGCTGCTTAGGTCGATGAGCGAGACACTGTTGCCATTCAGGTTGGCAACGATCGCAATGTTGTTGGCCGTGTCGATGGCGACGTCGCGAGGATTGTATCGGAAGTTTGGATTCGCGGTATCGACCTTTCCCACCGCGATGGTTGCGACGACCGTTGCGCTGCCGATATCAATCACGGAGACATTGTCGCTGCCGAAGTTGGTCACCACGGCCTGGTTTGTGGTGGGGTTAATTGCAACACTCGTAGGAAACATTCCAACCGTGATGGTGTTCGTGATTAGATTGTCGGCGAGGTTAACGATAGAAATCGAGTTGGTGTTTCGATTTACAACGACAGCCAGCGTTGCATCCTGATTCAGCTCGATGGCAAATGGACCGCTGCCGATAGGGAGCAGGATCGACTGGGCGAGCAGGGGTGAAACACCCGCGAACCATACCAAGCTCGCTACTGCAAACAGCTTTTTCATACGTACCTCAAATAGAACCTTGATCTCAATCCAATTGGGCCAAGGCTCCAAATCGTCAATCAAAATCCGCCATCAAAAATCTCAGAACGTTCTCCCGACAGAAAACTTGAAGCCTGACCGCCTTTGGACTCCATATTGGTCATAGTTGTCGTAGATCGGGTACGGGAACCCCCCTTCAGGGCGGTTCACAAAGGAGTTCAACTGAAGGGGATTGTAGAAATAAATCAAACGAAAAGGCGCGTTGATTACGGGTAGCACGACCTGAAGTTCAAGACCCGTGCTGGCGCGGGCCTTCGTCGTTTCCGGAATGATCTCGAGGGCCTCACCGGAACGCAGGGGACGGAAAGAGCCCTTGTCAAACTTAAAAAAATTGATCGCGGCCGCATCGGCAATCTTAAGCTGGGACTTTCTCATGATCCAGGTTTTGCCTATATCGAGGAAGGGAGCCAGGGTCACCGGTCCAACGATGGGAATTCGATATTCGATATTGTAAATGGCCTGCGTGTCACCGCCGACCGAGTAAGGGAAAGAAACGTAGAAGGGCACATTATTGATGATCGGTGCGCCGGTGGTCGGGTCAATTACCGGCGAGCCGGACGGATCAAGCTGAGTCACCTGACTAAAGCTTCTTTGAGTCACCAGGGCTCTGGGGCTGATGACACGAATATCAAATCCCCGCAGGGAGTCTTCACCTCCCATGTAAAAGCGGTCATAGATGGGGGCCTGCAATCCGCCATAGCCCGATACGAACGAAAACTGTCCGTGCATACCCAAGGTGTTCCGCCTCTTATTCATAGGCCTGAACCACTTGGCATCCAAGTAAGGCTTGTAGTACTTCACATTGCCGCCCAGCGGGCCACCCGTGAACTGCATCAAGGCAGTAAAACTCTTTCCGGAACTGGGCGTAAATGGGTTGTTAATGGTGTTGTAGGTGAGTGTTGGAGTGACCGTGCTATTCAGGACGCCGCTGTAGTTGCCAAGCCCGGTGAAAGTGTCTGTGAACTGGAAAGCACTGTAAAAATCACGGTTCTGATCCGATGAAAACTGAGTCGAGCTATTGCTCAAAGTATAGCTGAGGCCGAATCGCGTGAACGGGCGAACAGGATAACTGCTAAACAGCGTGAATCCGGTGCTTCCTTGGGCGAATAATTCTCCTCCCAAAGGAACCGCCCCAAAAAATCCGCCAAATTGATCGCCCTCCCGGAAGCTGAAGCGGCGATGGAACACACTGAAGCCCGTTGTCAATGGCCGGTCGCGAAAGTAGGGCTCAGTAAAGCTGAAGACATAGGCGGACTGACGCGTTCCGCCTTGCAACGTGAAGTCGAGCGTCTCGCCATAACCCATGAAATTGTTCGTCGAGTAGTTCAATCCAAGAAAGCTGCCACCGTAGCCACTGACGCCGCCCGTGAAGCCAATTGAGTTCTTGCCCTTCTCCTTTACCTTCAGATTGACATCCACCCAATAGGTCTCGGGGCCGTCGGGGCCGTCACTTGCCTTCGGATCGGGCTTCTGCTCGGCATCTTCATCTTTCAGTTGATCAAAGAAACCTAACTGATTGAGCCGAAGCAGACTAATATCCATGAGCTGGGTACTGAAGAACTCGCCTTCGTTCACCATCACTTCACGCCGGATGACCTTGTCGCGGGTCGTGGTATTGCCCACGAAATCGAGCCGGCGCAGCCGGTAGCGATGTCCTTCATCGAAGTCAAACACGACGTTGACGAGCTTGGCTTCGTCGTCAATGTCCTGCCGCGGGATGGGTGTAAAGTTGATGTACCCCTGCGAGCCGTAAATCTTCTTGAGGTTCTCGAAGCCTTTGCGGATCAATTCGCCGTTGAAGACCTCACCCTGCTGCATACCGAACACCCGCAGCAAGACTTCCTTGTTAAACAGGGTATTACCGGTAAAGTTCACATCGCCAACTCTGTATTGGGCTCCTTCCTCCAACTCAACGTCGATGAACACCCGCTTGCCCTTCGTGCGCTTGAAAGGAATCGGGAAAAACGAAATACCCGACAAGTCGCGGACGTCGATGTTGGGTTCCTTGATCAGCAACTTGATATGGCCCTTCTCGTGATACCTGGCGCGAACTCCCAGTTCCAACGAGCCTTCAAGCTTGTTGCGATCGAAAGTCGATTTCCCGGTAAACGTGGAAATGAGACCAGCCTGTTTGACGTACTTCATCGACTTGCGCAACTCCCGATCCGAAAACAGCGTGTTACCATGGAATTCGATCTTCTTGACCTTGACCTTTGGACCTTCGTTAATAATGAACGTAATGAGCCGGGAGTTGGGTGGCACGTCGGTCAGCTCATATTTGATTTCGGCGTACTGCCGTCCCTTTTCGGCCAGCAGGTCAGTAAGAACCGTAATGGCGCGCTGAATTTTGATCGGATCGAATGGCGTCTCAATTCCAAGTCCCACCTTCTTTTCCTTGAACTTGTCGAGCACTTCCGTGTTGGTGGCTGACTTCAACCCTTTGTATTCGATGTTGCGGATGAGAGGTTTTTCCTTAACTGTGAAGATGATGATTTTCCCGGTCTTGCCATCTTCAAGCGTCAAACGGACGTCGTCGAAGAAGCTTGTCGCCCAGACTGCTTTAAAGTCTCGGCGCAGAATATTGGGATCAAAACGGGTGTTCTTTTGCGAGACGATATGAAACTTCACGGTATCCTGAGGCACCCGTCGGGTTCCCCGGATCTCTATGTTTTCAATGATTTCTTCGGTTTGAGCTTGGATGGCAAGAAGAGGAAGCGTTAGAAGTGCAACCAAAGTCAAGGCACAGCTCAAAACAAGGGCGCGACCCTTTTTCAACATTCATTCCTCCACAAAATCGTTTCCCCCTGAGCGCAAAAGCGCACGCTTCCGTGAAAGGCTGAAAGCAGGTAGATGCAAGGAATGGGAAACTATTTGTATAAGAGAGAGGTTTCGATGATCGATTTCTTCAAATTGCGATAGTAAAGTCCCTTATCCACTTCGTAGATTTCGATTTCTGATTCAGGCTCGATATCGCCCTGAATCAGCGCCTCGGATAAAGGATCCTCCACGTATCGCTGCAGCGCCCGGCGCAGCGGACGGGCGCCGTAAGAGCGGTCTTGGCAGGTTTTTTCCAGGATCCAGAGTTTGGCATCGGGTGTGAGGGAAATCTTTACCTTCTTTGTCACCATGGTTTCATTGATCTGATTCACCAGCAGTTCGATAATCTGTCCCAGATCATCGTCATTCAGTGAGTTAAATACAATGGTTTCATCCAGCCGGTTGATGAACTCCGGGTTGAACACCTTTCTGACTTCCGCCATCACCATCTCTTCCATCTTCTGAGCCGTGGCTTCTTCACCAGCACCGTGGAAACCCAATTGATGGCGCTTTTCCAGGTAGCGCGCGCCGATGTTCGACGTCATGATGATGATGGTGTTCTTGAAATCGACCGTGTTGCCCAAGCCGTCAGTCAACTGCCCGTCTTCAAAAACTTGGAGCAGGATGTTGAAAACATCGTGATGGGACTTTTCGATCTCGTCGAGAAGAATGACCGAATAAGGCGCCCGCCTCACTCGTTCCGTCAATTGACCCCCTTCTTCATATCCCACATATCCCGGGGGCGAGCCGATGAACTTTGAAACCGAGTGTTTCTCCATGTACTCCGACATGTCGAAGCGGATCAGCGACTTTTCCGAGCCGAACAGGAAATGTGCCAGCGAGCGGGCCACTTCCGTCTTGCCAACACCCGTGGGACCCAGAAAAAGAAACGACCCCACCGGGCGGCTTGGGTTCTTCAGTCCAGCACGGGACCGCCGGATGGCCCGCGACAATGCGCTGATCGCCTTGTCCTGGCTAATAATGCGTCTGTGCAAATGCTCTTCGATGCGGAGCAGCCTGGCCATTTCCTCTTCTTTGATCGAGGTCACCGGAATCCCGGTCCACTTGGCTACCACACTCTCCACATCTTCCTTCGTCACCACACCAATCGCGGTATCGCTCAGGTTGAACTTCTCTTTCACCGAGCGGAGATTTTCCATCTGGACGCGCTCTTCGTTTCGGTAAATCTCGGCCTTGTCAAATTCATGGTTCGTGATCGCCGATTCCATGTGCGAGACGATGATCTTGATCTTCTTCTGAATCTCGGTCATCTCCTTCGGAAGACTATCCTGCAGCAGCTTGACCCTGGCACCGGCCTCGTCGATCAAGTCGATTGCTTTGTCTGGAAGGAACCGATCTGGAATATAACGGTTTGCCTGGTAGACCGCCGACTCGATGGCGGCAGGCTCGTAACGAACCATGTGAAACTTCTCGTACCGATCCCGAACCCCGTTCAAGATTTGAATGGACTCTTTTTCAGTCGGAGGTGGCACTTTCACCGGTTGAAAGCGGCGTTCCAGCGAGCGGTCACGTTCGATCGATTTCCGGTACTCGCCAGGCGTCGTCGCGCCAATGCACTGAATTTCGCCCCGGCTGAGTGCCGGCTTCAAGATGTTGGCTGCATCCAGCGACCCCTCGGCAGATCCAGCCCCGACCAGGGTATGTAATTCGTCGATGAAAACGATGGCATTCTGGTTCTCAATCAACTCCTTCATGATTGTTTTGAGGCGCTCTTCAAACTGGCCGCGATATTTCGTCCCCGCTACAATCAATGACAAATCCAGCGCCAGAATGCGCTTGTCTGCCAGATAGCTCGGCACTTCGCCCTCGACAATGCGCTGAGCCAACCCTTCCACGATCGCGGTCTTGCCAACTCCAGGCTCACCGATCAACACAGGGTTGTTCTTCGTGCGCCGGCATAAAATCTGGATGCAGCGCTCCAGTTCATTGTCGCGCCCAACCAGCGGGTCGAGCGCGTTCTCGGCTGCAAGCTGGGTCAGATCACGGCTGAACTCGGCCAGCAGGGGAGTTTCTTTGGATCTGGCCGAGGCGGGTTTGTCGGCTTGGGTCTTCCCCAGCTCTTCGCGAATGGCGCTCAACTTCAAGCCGCGTTCGTGCAAAATTTCGGCAGCCAGGCACTTGTCTTCGCGCAGGATGCCGAGCAGCAGATGTTCTGTCCCAATATGGCGATGCCGCAGGCGCTCGGCTTCGTCAGCCGAATAAGCGAGGATCCGTTTGCATTCAGCGCTCAAAGGCAGATCAATGGAGGTGGAAACCTTTTCCCTAATAATTGTCCGTCCCTCGATCTCCTTCTTGATGGAGTCGATGGAGGAATGGGAGCGCAGAAACCGGTTGGTCAGACCCTTGTCTTCACGCATGAGCCCCAGCAGCAGGTGCTCAGTCTCAATCGACGGGCTGCCGTACTGGCTGGCTTCGTAACGGGCAAAAAAAATGACCCTTCTCGCCTTTTCCGTATATCGCTCAAACATAGTGTTGACTACTCTCGTGTAATCGGCCGTTCTCTAATTGGAATAACCTGTTACATCTGCTCGCTATACTAGCATTGTGCGTCGCCAGGATGGAAGTAAGATTTTTTTCCCGCTGGATCTTCTGAAACAGTTGAAAAACCAGCTCTCCCGTCTGATTATCGAGTGCGCCTGTTGGCTCGTCTGCAAGCATGAGCAGCGGGTTATTCACCAGCGCTCTGGCGATGGCGACACGTTGTTGTTCCCCACCGGACAGTTCGCCGGGACGGTGCTTCAGCCGGCTTCCCAGACCCACAAGCTCCAGCAACTCGACGCCCATCCGGTCGTCGGAATGGTGGCCCGCAATCAGCCTGGGCATCAGGACATTTTCTAAAGCCGTAAACTCCGGCAGGAGATTGTGAAACTGAAACACGAAACCAATGGATCGCCGTCGAAACTTCGCTAATTCCTCAGCATTCAGCTCAAAAGGATTCTGGCCGCCAAAACGCACGCTGCCGCTCGTCGGCCGGTCAATCGTTCCCAGAATGTGTAGTAAAGTGCTCTTCCCTGAGCCCGACTGCCCAACAATGGCAATGATCTCTCCCTTGTAAAGGGTGAGGTCGATGCCTTGAAGAATCTGCAGCGGTTCCGTGACACCGGGGTAGGTCTTGGTGAGGCCTTCAACTTTCACCGCCTCTTCTCCAGGCACTGGGGACCTGCGCTCTGCGATTTCGGTATAGCCTTCAAACATGGCTACTCGTACCTCAACGCCACTACCGGGTCTAGCTGGGCTGCGTTCTTCGATGGATAGAGCGTCGCGAGGAAGCTGATGGCGATGGCGGCTGCCGAGACCAGCAGAACATCCCAGAGACTGCTGCGGAACGGCACGTGCGAGATCGAATAGACGTCGGTCTCTAGCCGAATCAGCTGATACTTGTCGCAAACCCAGCAGATCAGCGATCCTGCAATCGATCCGACGAAAGAGCCAAACACACCAATGATGACTCCCTGCAGCATGAAGATTCGCCGAATGGTCCCCTGCGTTGCACCCATCGACACTAGCACCGCGATGTCACGATTCTTTTCCATGACCATCATGATCAGAACAATGATGATGTTGAGTGCAGCGACCAGGACAATCAGCCCGATTGTAATAATCATTACGAGCCTTTCCAGCTGTAGTGCCTGGAAAATGGGCCGGTATTGCTCCTGCCAGTCCTTGGTAACGTAGCCTGGCCCAAGGACTTTCAGAATCTCTCTTGAAATGGGCTTCACCTGATAGATGTCCGACAGATGGCATTCAATCAGCGAAACCAAATCACCGGTTCCGAATAGCCGTTGTGCCGAGCGGAGGGATGTGAAACCCCAGGAAGAATCGAAATCAGCCAAACCTGAGGAAAAAATCGCAACGACCTTGAACTTTCTGGATACTGGCACGTTGCCCACAGGGGAGAGCGTGCCTTCGTCCGAGAGGATGGAGACAAAATCACCGACGAAAGTCCCGAGGCGTTTCGCAACTTCCGTGCCGAGCGCGATGCGATCGCGAACGGGATCGCCAGGCGGCGCGGCCAAATCAAGAGCACTGCCCTGTAGGACGTCAAAGAATCCCTGCGCCAGAAACTCCGTATCATCCACGGCCATGCCCTTCAGCATGATGCCATCCGGTCGAGCCGCGCTGACGAGCACGGCGCTGTAGATTGCCGGCGTGGCGCTGCGAACGCCTTTCACAGTCTTAATCTTCGAAACCAACGCAGGGTAATTGGCGAGGCCTTCTTTCACATCGACGGGCAGAACGTTGATATGGGACGTGCCGCGCAGCAGCTTGCTTTGCAGGTCGTCTCGAAACCCGCGGCTAATGGCGAGGGCTACAATCAGCGCGGTGACGCCGGCCGTGACGCCCAGAATGGAGATGAGGGTGATGATGGAAATAGCGGCTTGCTTGCGCTTGGCCCGGAGGTAGCGGAGAGCGACAAACAGCTCGAACTTCATGAGGCGTCTCTTTTTTCGGGGCGCATGTGCGGGAAGAGAATCACGTCACGGATGGAGCGAGAGTTGGTGAATAGCATGGTGAGCCGGTCGATGCCAATACCCTCACCGGCCGTGGGAGGCATGCCGTAGCGAAGCGCGCGAACATAGTCGTCATCCATCGCGTGCGCCTCGTCATCGCCTTTCTCTCGCTCAACCATTTGCAACTCAAAGCGTCGCTTCTGCTCTTCAGGATCGTTCAGCTCGCTGTATGCGTTGGCAATCTCCATGCCACCCATGTAGAGCTCGAAGCGCTCGACGAGCGAAGGATCGCTCGCTTTGGTCTTACTGAGTGGGGAAAGCTCGATGGGGTAGTCATAGATCGTGGTCGGCTGAATCAGCTGCCGTTCCGCCACGGCTTCAAACAGCATACCCAGCAGGACTCCCCGCGCGATTTCCGCAGACAGCGGAACCGTTTCCAGAGACTTGAGCGAGGCATAGTCGTTCCAGCGCCTCGCCAGCGCCGGCAGACTTTCGGGATTCTCCAGGTGAGACAGCTCAGGGGCAGGAAGACAATCTGCCGGCCAAAAATTCACGATGGCCTCTTTGAGGGAGTACCGACGCCAGTTCGCCAGCGAAATCGTCTGCCCCTCGAACTCAAACTCGATCTTGCCGAGGACATTCTGTGCAAGTTGCTTGATAAGCTCCTCGGTCAGATCCATCAAATCGCGATAGTCGCTGTAAGACTGGTAGAACTCGAGCATCGTGAACTCGGGATTGTGATGCGTCGAGATGCCCTCGTTGCGAAAGTTGCGATTGATCTCATAGACGCGTTCCAACTGGCCAACGATTAAGCGCTTGAGATAGAGCTCGGGAGCGATGCGCAGGAAGAGATCCATCCCCAATGCGTTGTGATGCGTTTTGAACGGCCGGGCCGTCGCGCCACCCGCGAGCGGTTGCATCATTGGCGTCTCCACTTCGATGTAACCCCGCGCATCTAGAAAATCGCGAATCCCCTTGATAATCCGGCTGCGTGTCACGAACACCTGGCGCGATTCCTGGTTTGAAATCAAATCCAGATAGCGCTGTCGGTACCGAATCTCCACGTCCGACAAGCCGTGCCACTTCTCTGGCAGCGGCAGAAAAGATTTCGCCAGAAAATCAATCTTCTTTGCATGAACCGACAGCTCGTTTGTCTTCGTGCGAAACAAATAGCCCGTGACGCCGATGAAATCGCCGATATCCAGAAGCTGGTAAAGCGCGAAATTGGCTTCGCCCACTTCATCGAGCCGCGCGTAAATCTGGAGCCGATGGCCGCCGCTGGAAATGTTTGAAAATCCAGCCTTCCCCTGCCCGCGCATCGCCACCAGGCGGCCGCACAGGCGAACCTCGATGCGCTCCGCCTCCAGTTGCTCTTTCGACCAGCCCTGGTAGGAATCATGAATCTGTGCAAGGGTGTGGCTGAAATTGTAGCTGTGAGGATAGGCGGCGTGACCGAGTTGTTTGATCTGCTCGAGTTTGGCGTAGCGCTGCGCAATCAGGTCAGGTTTCTGATTCGTATCCTGCACGGAGTCTCTCCCCAGGCAACTCAAAGGTGGCGGAAATTAAGGTACGGTTTGCAACGCGGTGTTCTGTGGCCGGCTGGCGGCTCACTCGGTATCCGATGACAGAAAGCATCCACGACTGAAGTTCGCCGGCCGCGTCTCATAGGCAACCGATGTGTCCTTGGATCACTGCTTGGGATCTTCGCCTTCTTTGCGAATGCTATCCAGGATACCGTTGACAAAGTGAATTGATTCGGGAGTACTAAACTTGCGGGCAATCTCTAACGCCTCATTGATGACGACGGGGGGGGGCGTTTGAGTTTCATGAAGCAGCTCGTAGGTTGCCACACGCAGGATGTTGCGGTCAACCGCCGGCATGCGAGAAACGCGCCAATGTTCGGCATGGCGGGCCAGCAGCACGTCAATGGATTCCACCTTCTCCACCGTGCCTTCGACCAACCGATCGGCAAACTCGCGAACGTCCTCTTCCGCCTCGTGATGCAGCGTCCAAAAGGTCTTGCGCACGCTGTGAAATGACTCCTTCGACAGATCCCATTGGAACAGCATCTGCAAGGCGAGTTCTCTGCCCTTTCTTCTCCCACCCATCCGACATTCCTTAGAGCTGCTTCAGCAAGCTGACCATCTCCACAGCCGACAAGGCAGCTTCAAATCCCTTGTTGCCTGATTTCATTCCGGCGCGATCGATCGCCTGTTCCACGGATTCGGCAGTCAAAACTCCAAATGCAACCGGAGTGCCCGATTCAAGTGCCACAGAACCGATTCCTTTCGTCACTTCGCTGCTGAGGTAGTCAAAGTGAGGTGTTTCCCCGCGGATCAAGGTTCCCAAACAGATCACGGCGTCGTATTTCTTGGTCTGGACAAGCTTCTTCGCGGCAAGGGGGATTTCAAAGGATCCCGGGACGCGAACAACGGTAATGTCCGACTCTGCGGCACCGGTTCTTTCCAGCGCGTCGAGAGCGCCGCCCAGGAGCCGGCTCGTGACAAAATCATTAAACCGGCTGGCCACTATGGCGAAGCGCATGCCGCTCGAATTGAGCTGTCCCTGAATCGTCCTGTGCGCCATGCTTGCTCCTCTCAGCAGTGCCACTTGCCCCATTCCATGTGCTGGTTCTCTCACCGTTTCCGAGAACCTCCAGTCGCTGAAAACCCTCGAACAGAGCCGAACCCGGATGATAACAGGTTTTGAAAGTGAGTCTAGCACAAAGTGGCTGAAGCTCCAGCAAAGTCAGCGCTTGGCAAGAGTCTTCGGCGGCAGCAAAGGAATCAGCCGCAGTGTGATTGCAACCTCCAAGGGTCTCAAATCAGCTTGTGATTTCTTGGATTCCTTCGTTCCCGCTGTCGCCTGACTTGGCGAATGCCTATAATGCAGGACTTGTCGTAAGGCCGGTTGTCAGGAGCAAAAAGTGGAACTTGTAAGCTATCAGGCTTTTCTCTTCTTCATCAAGGACAAAGCGGATGAGGCACTGCAGATTGTGCTTATTCTCGTTGGTGGCGGGCTGCTCATCCGCGCTGTCCGCATCCTCGCCGATCGGCTGGTAAAATTTGTAGGGGACGATGACCCGCTGACAACCAACCAGCCCGAACAGCGTGCCGTAACTTTGGCTGGAATCTTCAAGAGCGTCTCCAAGATTGTGATTGTTCTGGTGGCCGGGCTGACGATTCTCGACATTCTTGGGCTCAACACGGCCCCGCTAATCGCAGGGGCGGGAGTGGCAGGCCTGGCGATCAGCTTCGGTGCGCAGAATCTGATTCGCGACTTCATCAGCGGCTTCTTCATCCTGCTTGAGAACCAATATAAGGTGGGCGATGTGATCCGGGCCGCTGGCGTTTCAGGCCAAGTCGAGGATATGAACTTGCGGACTACGGTGCTGCGCGACCTGGAGGGCGTGGCCCATTTCATCCCCAATGGGGAGATCAAGGTAGTCAGCAATCTGGCCAAGGAATGGTCTCGTGCAGTCGTCAATGTGGGCGTTGCCTACAAGGAAGACCTCGACCGGGTTGTTTCAGTGTTGAATAGCGTGGGGCAGGAACTCAGCCGGGATGTGATTTTTGGCCCAAGCATCCTGGAGTCGCCACAAGTGTTGGGTGTTGAGAGCTTCGGCGATTCGCAGGTGACCTTGCGCATCGTCACCAAGACGCGGCCGCTGAAACAGTGGGAAACGGCGCGCGAGCTTAGGAAGAGAATCAAAGCAGCCTTCGACCGCGAAGGTATCGAGATGCCATTTCCCCACCGCGTCGTCTATTCCCGCCCGACATCGACACACTATCCGCCGGCTGAGGCCGTGAAAGAGTAACTCTCTGTCAGAACGATCTCCGAGTCTTCATAGCGGCCACAGTGCAGCCGGAATGCCCGGCGGCGATTGGAGTGAGCGGCTCGCTCACGATACTGAACAGCACCATCAGCGGCAACGAAACCACCGGGCGGTTCGGCGTTATCGTCTTCCTCAACCTTGCACGCCATCCGATTTTCCTGACACGATGCTTCCTTCGGCGCGTCAAGTCGAGGTAGCAACTTCTGATTTAGGTTGTGGAGACGCTGGGACATTGCCAATCGCTGAGGGGTAAGCTGGCATCAACCACATCAGTCCGCCCGAAGCTAAAGTAATCACGGAGAGCTGCATCAAGAACGCTTCATAAGAACCCGCTGCGTCGAAGGCTCGGCCCATCAAGACCGGTCCGAGGGCAGCGGCGAGAGCGTATGCGGTCCAGGTGAAGCCGTAAAGCGTCGAGAAGGATCGAAGCCCGAAGTACTTTGAAAGCAGATAAGGAATGAGGTTGGCTTCACCACCCATCCCGACTCCAATCAAAGCCGCGCCTATCGATCCCAAAGCCAGTGATCTGGCGCCGGCAAGCAGGAACACCCCAAGAGCTGAGAAAGCAAGCAACCAGAAAGAAACCCGTGGTGCGAAGAACCGGTCCAGAAGCCACCCTGTAACGAGACGCCCCAGCAGACTGGCTGCCCCCATCACTGAAACTGCGAAGGCGGCTCCGTTGGCCGACACACCGCGATCCGTGAGTAACGCAGAGAGATGTGTCATCGCGCCGTTTTGACTGATTGAGCTCAGAAACAGAACGGCGACAATGACCCAGAAGGCGCGCGAACGCAGGCCCTCCTGGAAAGAAGCATCTGTCACTGCGGTCCTGCGACCACCACCAAGTCCTGGTCTCTCCCAGACGAATCGCGCAACGACGGGCAACCCCACCGCCAGGGACATAGCGCCGAGAACCAGAAATGCTCCACGCCATCCCAGTTTCTGAATGAAGGTCTGCGCCAAGGGAGGCAGGAAAATGGAACCGAGACCGCCGCCTGCCATGAGAACGGCCAGCGCCATCCCGCGCCTGCGATCAAACCAGGTGGAGACGACGCGGGAGTAAGCCAGGTGAGCCGCACCATTGCCGACCAGACCCAGGACAATGAATACCGCGTAGAGATGCCAGATGTGAGGGGTCAACAAAGCGAGAGACGCAAACCCGCATCCAAAGACCGTCAGACACGAGAGGATGATGCGACGGGGTCCCAACCGGTCGATCAAATAACCCAGAGGTGGAGACGAGGCAGCCAACGCCATTGCCGCGACGCCAAAGGCCAATGACACTGCCTGGCGGGACCAGGCAAACTCTTCCGTCAGCGGCTTGAGGAAGATACCAAACGTATAGACCAGCAAGGATCCGAAGCTGACGAAGACACCAAACCCCGAGGCAACGGTCACACGCCAGCCCGGGTAACTGAAAGCCTCTTCATTCAATTCCAATGCACCCTTGTGTTCTGTCATATCGCTGTTGCGGACCACTCCGCCATCTCGACTGGACGGCTCAACCGAGATCGCAGCATACTAGACTAGTCAAGTCCGAGTTTGTTGTAACTGTGCCGATTGTCTTCGGAAGATCCGTTGGAAGCGGCGGGTCGTGCATGACGACTTTGGGAAATAGTTTTATCTGAAAACCCTCGAAGTCAGGCGTCATTATCGGCGGTCTGGTCTCGGCAATGATCCTGACGTTGATCGTACTCCCGACGTTGTACCTGATGTTTCACGCCGGCACCGACCTCTAAAAACTCAGAGTACCTTGCGCAACGTGTTAGTTCAGAAACCCATACTGGACTGTGATTCACAGTTTGAGGTCGCGGCGCAGATCCTCCAGCTGTTTGTGTATTGCTTCGATCCGTTCCATGAGATCGGAAGGTCCGATGAGGCTACCCGGCTTGGCGGTAATCGCGAAAGTTCCGCCGGGTTCCAGAACGCACTGCTCGATCTGGTCCAGGCCTGAGAATCCCTGCCGGTGGGCCACCATCGCTAGTTCAGCCACAGTCATCATCTCGCTCGCAAGCGCCTGCTTCATGATCTTGCTCTGTTTGATCAGCACTGAAGGTTTTCCTGCCAGCAGCTGATCCAGCCGGCGATGCCCAAGCAAGAATCGAACCGTACCCCAGTTGACGAGGAGCAGCGAAAAGGCGCCGATCAAGCCACCAACCACTGTATTGTCGTTACCAATGATCGCATTTTGAAGGGTATTCGCGAGGCACAGCAGGACTACCAGGTCTAAGGGATTCAGCTGGGCGAGCTCCCGCTTGCCAAAGGCATGCAAAAGCAAAACCAGCGCAAAGTAGACGATGACGGGGCGAATCACCTTTTCCATCCAGGGGATCGTGAGGACAAACATGTCATGAATGAACATTCAGCCGCTCGTGATCTGTGCCACCGTGGTACGATACAGTTTCATAAAGACACGTTAGCACAAGGTGAAATTGGGAAGCCTTGATTCGCCGCGCGGGAGCGCAGTTCAACTACAGGCCCAGTGCGAGACACAATTGAGTAGACCCTGAGATCGCGTTGGTGATGTTTGATCTTCCTTCTTGGCGTTGTGGGAAAGCAACGTTGCACCGGTCAAGTATGCGTCCTCAGATGATCCGGAATTGTTGTTTGATGTCGTTTCTCCTCGTTGCAGGCGTCACGCAGACCGCGCAGCAACAGGTCGCTCTTCCGTCGTCTCAAGTGGCCTCACCCCTGCCGGCCATGGTCGATCAGTATTGTACCGGCTGCCACAACAGCGCCATCAAGCAGGGAGAACTGGATCTCGCCAGCCTCCGGCTTGAGGAGGTCGCGCAACATCCCGAGATCTGGGAAAAGGTTGTCCGAAAACTTCGCGCGCGACAGATGCCACCCGTGGGAATGAAGCGCCCTGAGGAAAGCACTTACAGCCCAGTCGTGGCGTGGCTCTCGGAGTCGCTCGACACAGCGTCCGCCGGGCATCCCAATCCAGGGCGGACCGACACGTTCCGGCGCCTCAACCGCACCGAATACCAGAACGCCATCCGGGATCTGCTCGCGCTGGATATCGATGCTACGGAGCTCCTGCCGAAGGATGAAACCAGCCATGGCTTTGACAATGTGACCGTGGGAGATCTCTCTCCGACGCTGTTGGATCGCACCATATCGGCATCGCAAAAAATCAGCCGCATCGCAATCGGAGCGCTACGCCGTTCTCCCGGAGGGGATACCTTCCGAATTCGAGCGGACCTTACTCAAGAGGAGCATGTTGAAGGGCTGCCCATCGGTACTCGCGGCGGGGCAATGATTGCCTATACCTTTCCACGGGACGGGGAATATGAAGTCCAGATCCGGCTGACGCGTGACCGCAACGAGGACATTGAAGGCTTGCGCGCGCCCCACGAGTTGGAGTTGCTGTTGGATCGCGAGCGGGTGAAGCTGTTTACCGTAACACCGCCACCAGACAAGAACTACGAACGGGTGGACCAAGGATTGAAGCTGCGCTTTCCGGTAACGGCGGGTCCGCATCAACTCGGCGTAACGTTTTTGAAGAATCCCTCCGCGTTGCTCGAAACCAAGCGCCAACCGTATCAAGCTCATTTCAATATGCACCGGCATCCACGGATGACGCCGGCCATCTACCAAGTCTCGATTAACGGTCCCTATGCGGCCAAGGGTCCCGGTGATACACCCAGCCGCCGCCAGATTTTCGTATGCCAGCCAACAAAACCGAGCGAAGAGGAAGGCTGTGCCGAACGCATTCTGTCTACACTGATGCGTCGCGCGTACCGCCGGCCTGTGACCGCCGTGGATGTCCAAAAGCCTATGGGGTTCTACAGAGAATCACGGAGGGCGGAAGGCTTCGAGGCGGCAATTGAAACGGCCCTAAGCGCAGTCCTGGTGAGTCCCCAGTTTCTCTTCCGTATTGAACAGGACCCTGCCGGTGTCGCACCGAACACGGCCTATCGCCTCAGCCACCTGGAACTGGCATCCCGCCTATCATTCTTTCTGTGGAGCAGTATTCCCGACGACGAGTTACTGAGAACCGCCGAGGCAGGCAAGCTGAGTCAGCCGGACATACTCGAACAACAGGTGAGGCGAATGCTGGGCGACCCACGCTCACGAAGCATGGTGAGTAATTTTGCCGGTCAATGGCTCTACCTGCGCAATCTGGAATCGGCCACGCCGGATTTGCGACTCTTTCCAGATTTCGATGACAACCTGCGGCAGGCCTTCCGGCAGGAAACGGAGCTTTTCTTCGAAAGCGTCGTGCGCGAGGATCGAAACGTTCTCGATCTGCTAAAGGCGGACTACACCTATCTCAATGAACGGCTCGCCAAGCACTATGGAATCCCCAACGTCTACGGCAGCCGGTTCCGGCGAGTTGCGCTGGATAAGGACAGCAAACGTGGAGGGCTGCTTCGCCAGGGAAGCATTCTGACTGTGACGTCATACGCCAACCGAACTTCGCCGGTGATTCGCGGCAAATGGATTCTGGAGAATATGATCGGGACGCCGCCACCGCCGCCGCTGCCGAACGTACCGGCACTGAAAGACAACACGGTGTCAGCAACTCTCTCGGTGCGCGAACGACTGGCCGAGCACCGTGCCAACGCCGCCTGCGCGAGCTGTCACAATATGATGGACCCGGTGGGCTTTTCGCTTGAAAATTTTGACGCGGTTGGCCGCTGGCGAACGCTCGAAGAGGGCAAACCGATCGACGTTACAGGCGGACTCCCCGACGGAAGCACTTTCGAGGGTGTCTCCGGGCTCGAGCAGGGTTTGTTGAACCGGCCGGAACTTTTTGTCGGTACCTTGACCGAAAAGCTGCTGACCTATGCTTTAGGACGGGGGGTGGAGCAGTACGACGCTCCTGCAGTGCGTAAAATTGTGCAGGACGCGAAATCTCACGAGTTTCGCTTCTCGTCCGTTATTCTAGGAGTTGTGAATAGTACACCGTTCAAAATGAGGAGGTCGCTATGACAGTGACTAAGAAGGCAATGCCGCGCCGTACGTTCCTCCGAGGCATGGGAGTGACCATCGCGCTGCCGCTCTTGGATGCCATGGTACCCGCGGCGACCCCTCTCGCCAGGACAGCGGCCAATCCCGTGCGTCGCTTGGGTTTCGTATTCATGCCGATGGGCTGCGATATTACGCGTTGGACTCCTCCCGGCGAAAACACTCTCGACGAGCTTTCGCCCACCCTCAGCTCACTCGCTCCGGTCAAGCAGTACGTTACGGCGATCACCAATCTGGAATTGCAGAACGCTTATCCCGGCACACACGCCACGTCCAATGCGGCGTTTCTGAGTGCAGCAAAGGCAAAACCGACGGAAAGTTCGGACTACTACTTGGGAACGACGGCCGACCAGATCGCCGCCAAGCAGATCGGTCAGGAAACGCAACTGCCGTCCCTCGAAATGTCGATGGATCTGATGCAGACGGTGGGCCAGTGCGACAATGGCTATGCCTGCGTCTATCAGAACAATCTCTCCTGGTCGTCGCCGACCACGCCGTTACCGTCCGAGGCTCATCCGCGGATTGTCTTTGAAACTCTCTTCGGGGAAGGCGGCAGCGCGGCAGACCGCCAGGCCGCGCTGCGAAAAAGAGCCAGCCTGCTCGATTGGTTCAATGAAGATATCGCGCGGCTGCAGCGAAAACTCGGCCCAGCCGATCGCGCCCGGGTGAGCCAGTATCTTGAAACGGTGCGCGAGGTGGAGCGCCGCATTCAAAGGGCCGAGGCCGATGCCAAGGACAACCCGCTGCCGGATCTGGATCGGCCGGTGGGTGTGCCCGCCTCCTACGCGGACCACGCTCGCTTGATGTTCGATCTCCAGGTGCTGGCCCTGCAAGGCGATGTCACGCGCGTGATCACCTTCCAGCTCGCACGTGAAACCAGCAACCGAACGTATCCCGAGATCGGCGTTTCCGACCCGCACCATCCTCTTTCGCATCACGGCAACGATCCGGAAAAAATTGCGCGGATGGCCAAGATTAATCAGTTCCACGTGTCGTTGTTTGCTGAGTTTCTTGTGAAATTGAAAGCGACACCCGAGGGGAACGGCTCGCTGCTGGATCATTCGCTCTACCTTTACGGCAGCGGCATGGGGAATCCCAATGTGCATGACCATCGCAACCTGCCGATTCTGGTTGCGGGAGGCGCGGCGGGCGGAATGAAAGGCGGATGTCACATCCGGTTTAAGCAACCCACGCCTCTGGCGAACCTTCACTTGACGCTGCTCGATAAAGTCGGCGTCCGGCTCGATTCATTTGCCGACAGTCACGGCATGGTTGACGAACTCTTCGCCCCGCTCTCGGTCTGACAAAAGTGGAAGCGGCGTCTCGCCGCTTCTGGGCAGACAAGAACGTTTGCCCGGGAGAGAAATTCTTTCTCCCCCTTGCGAAGCGCATAAGGGGGGAGACTAGGAGGGGGTCTTAGCTCTCTGCGACCCCCTGCCGCAAAAGGCCCGGCGTTCCTCTGGAGCTGTGAAAGAATTGAACGGTAGGGACGCGCTGCTGCGCGTCCCCAAACGGAAACCCAATCCGGACGCGGGGCACCGCGTCCCTACCGGATCAGGCTCATGCGGTAAACGCAATTTGTTCACAGCTTCCCTTGGAAAAGGGGACAAAAGTAGACAAGAACAATGGCCCTCGGGACTGGCATGAAAACTCTAGCCCGAATTATGCGTGACTTCAGTACCGGAATAGCAAAACAAGAGCTGCGGGCAGGATGCCCGCGTTCCTTAGGGAGCCCCGGCAGGGGCGCCAGATCAATAGCCCCGGGTAGAGGAGGTCGCAGGACGCGACCTCCTCTACCCGGGGTGAGCAAACACCAGGTTCCTTCCCCCTCTCCGCGAGAATCTATATCGGGCAACCCGCAGTTCCGCACGGAGAGGGGGATTGAGGGGGTGAGGCTCCGTGTGCTCGCTCCCTTCGGCGCTATTCATAAATACTTCGGGCTGGGCGCAATTGGAGTGGCAATGTTGCTGGCGGCAACCAGCCTGTCGGCTGCCGTCAACTCACCCCTGGCGGATGCTGCAGAACGAATGGATCGTGCGGCCATTCGGAGCCTGCTCAAACGTGGCGTCGATGTGAACGCTCCCCAGGTAGACGGCATGACGGCCTTGCATTGGGTGGTCTATCAGGACGACACGGAAACGGGCAAACTCCTGCGGGATGCAGGCGCCAATGTCAAAGCAGAGAATCGCTACGGCGTGACGCCGCTTTCTCTCGCCTGCCAGAATGGAAACACGGTTCTCGTCGAACTGTTGCTCAAGGCCGGTGCCGACCCAAATAACACGCTCCGTGGCGGGGAGACGGTGTTGATGACGGCCGCACGCACCGGGAGAACCGGGCCTGTCAAAGCCCTCCTTTCACGAGGGGCCAAAGTGGACTTGCAGGAACAACACGGGCAAACCGCCTTGATGTGGGCTGCAGCGGAGGGACATGCCGCGGTGGTTGAATTGTTGATCGAAGCGGGGGCGGATTTTCGAACGCCGCTGCCTGATTCGGGATTCACGCCGATGTTCTTTGCCGTTAGAGATGGCCACCTGAACGTCGTGCGTGCCCTGTTGAAGGCGGGAATCGATGTCAACGAAGCCATGCAACCCCGCAAGAGTTCAGGCAAGGGTCCCAGGAAAGGAATGAGTCCACTCATCCTGGCGGTTGAGAATGGCCATTTTGAGCTGGCGGAAACATTATTGGAAGCAGGCGCGGATCCCAACGACCAGCGTTCCGGTTTTACTGCACTCCATACGCTGACGTGGGTGCGTAAACCAAACCGTGGTGACGGCGACGACGGGGATCCGCCTCCGATTGGCTCCGGAAATCTCAGCAGTCTGCAGCTAGTCAGGAAGCTGGTGCAGCATGGAGCCGACGTTAACGCCACGCTTAAGACAGGCAAGGCAGGACGGGGTCTGCTGAGCCGAACCGGTGCGACGCCTTTTCTTCTGGCCGCTGTAACCGACGACGCGGCGCTGATGCGACTCCTGGTCGAGTTGGGTGCCGATCCCTTGCTTGGCAATGATCATCACTCCACGCCGTTGATGGCCGCGGCCGGCGTTGGAACGATTGCTCCCCTCGAAGAAGCCGGAACGGAGCCGGAAGCGCTGGAAGCGGTGCAGCTCGCCTTGGATCTCGGTGGCGACATCAACGCGGTGGACGACAACGGTGAAACCGCCATGCACGGCGCAGCCTACAAGAGCCTGCCCAAGGTTGTGCAGTTCCTTGGCGACAAGGGCGCCAAAATCGAAGTTTGGAATCGCAAAAACAAATACGGCTGGACGCCGTTGGAAATCGCCGAGGGTTACCGCGTGGGAAATTTCAAACCGTCCGCCGAAACCATCGCCGCGATTCATCGCGTGATGCGGGCTGCGGGCATAACGCCACCATCGAACTCGACGCCGCTCGCTGCGGACGCCCGCGAGGACTACCCTGTGGACGCCGGTAAGAAACCTGGGCGCTAGACAAATGTTTCTTTGAAGAAGATTGCTCGCTCGCCCTCTGACCTTGGGAGCGAAGCTCAGAGACGCCGAGTGTCAAACAAAGAAGATATAGGATCAGTTTTGTCAGTGGAGTTTAACGGAGTCCACCTGCCGACTTCTCTTGTTAGGCAGAGAACAGTTATGGCAGAACGAATGCCACCACTGATCCAGGGAGCGAGGCGGAAATCAATCGTAACCAGCAGCCTGCTCCTCCTGCTTGCGATGATTGCCCAAATCCAAGCCCATCGAGCCGTGTCAACATTTGGCGATGGAGGCCCTGCAGTATTAGCTGAAATTAATGGGCCAGTTAGCGTGGCTGCGAATGACTCCTGCCTTTACATAGCTGAGGGATTTCGCAACGTAATCCGGCGTGTGGATCTAAGCACAGGTACTATCACGACGCTGACGACAAGCGAACCGTTGGAGGCGATTGGACATGTCGCCTTAGACAATTCTGGAGGGCTGCTTGTAGTCGAATTCACATTTGATCGCATCAGAAGGATAGATCTAAGAAGTGGATCTGTCACAACCATTGTCGGTAGTCAGCGTCTGTCATTTAGTGGTGATGGCGGGCTTGCTGCGCTTGCTGGACTGCGAACACCACACCACGTTACCTTGGATTCGCTCGGTAACCTCTTCATTGTTGACATGGGGAACAATCGAATCCGTAAGGTTGACAGGATCTCAGGCCTAATTAGAACGGTGGCGGGAAACGGCGAACAGAAGACGAGTGGGGACGGAGGTCCTGCACTGCTAGCCGGCCTGGAGTACCCAAACAGCACAGCTGTCGATAAGGAGGGCAATCTGTTTATCTCCCAGTACGGCTACACCTCGTCCAGCCACCGAATAAGACGAGTAGATAGCAAGTCTGGCGTAATCGAGACAGTAACAGGACTTGGTGGAGAGGGAGTTCCAGTGGATGGATCGCCTGCTCTACAGGCGCCGCTCCAGTCGCCCAGCCACCTGTTGTTGGATCTAGCGAATAATCTCCTGCTTCTCGACCCCGTAAATGACCGAGTGTTCCGGATTGACGCGCGCTCGTGGACGATTCACAAACTCGTTGGCACTGTTAAAGGATTCAAAGGCGATGGCGGGCCGGCATCGAATGCCTGTCTCAGCAATCCCTCCGGCCTCGCTCTTGACGCCCGCGGAAATCTTTACATTTCCGAGTTCGTAAACAATCGGGTCCGGCGGGTGGATTCCCAGACAGGGATTATTAAGACAATCGCTGGAAGCGGGCTGCCAAGAAGGATCGACACACACCTGTAGGCCGTTTCGTTGCCTTCGCCGATAGGAATCGCTGCCTAACCGTTCCTCAAGGTGACCGGCCTTCGCGTTCCTTTTGGAAGCTGCGGTTGAAAACTTCCAAAGTTTTGTCCGCTATCTCCTGCTGTGGGAGGCCGGGCAGCTTAGCCTGATCGTTGAACGCCATTACTTAAGACTGTAGCGCAGACCGCTGCTTCTGGCGGTCTGCGGCTTTTCCTGTCAGGACTCCGAACTGCCGCAGACCTGCCAAAAAGCGGCAGGTCTGCGCTACAGGGTTCGATTTTCAATCGGGACAATCTCCAATGCGACCAACCAAGACCAATCTGCTTTCATTCGCAGCTCTCTGCCTAGCGTTCTGCTCGCTGGCTTCCTCTCAGGAACTGAAGCCCGGCTCGGTGAACCGGAATCGTGCGGAACGCGTTGAGTGGTTCCGCGACGCGGGATTTGGCCTGTTCATCCACTGGAGTTTCGACAGCCAGCTGGGGCCTACCATCAGTCATTCGATGGTGGGAGCTTCTGAGGCCTATCTGCAGCGCTTTATCAACGAGTTGCCCCGGAGTTTCAATCCGAAGCGGTTCGACCCTCGCGACTGGGCTGTGCTGGCCAGATTGGCTGGAATGAAATATGTCGTGTTTACCACCAAGCATCACTCCGGCTTTTGCATGTTTCCGACGGCATCCACTCCGTTCAACATCATGAACACGCCGTTCGGCCGGGATGCAACCGCGGAGATTGTTACCGCGTTTCGGGAGCAGGGCATTGCGATTGGTTTTTACTACTCTCCCGACGATTTCTATTGGCTTCACCGCGAGGGGAAACAACTGGACCGCCATCGTCCCGAAGTGGAACCTGCCAACAACCCCGGACTGCTGAAGTACGACCAGTTGCAGATTCGAGAGCTGCTCACGAATTACGGTCCGATTGATGTGCTGTTCTTTGATGGTCCTTCAGAAGGCTTGAAGGAGCTCGCCTGGGACCTGCAGCCCAACCTGCTGGTCACTCGCGGGGCGATGGAAACGCCCGAACAATACATTCCGGGTGTGCCCCTCGACGGTCCATGGGAGGCCTGCCTGACGATGGGAACGTCGTGGCAATACAAGCCGACCAACGAACTCTACAAGTCAGGGACGGAGCTGATCCAGATACTCATTGAAACGCGCGCCAAAGGTGGGAACCTGTTATTGAATGTTGGTCCCAAGCCGAACGGCGAGCTGCCCGCCGAACAGGAAGACCGGCTGCGCGAGATTGCTCTTTGGAGTTTTGTAAACGGGGAATCTGTCGAGGGAGTTCGGCCCTGGGTGGTGACCAACGAAAACGACATCTGGTTCACCCGCCGCAAGAATGAAGACACCGTTTATGCCTTCGCGGCGATCCAGCCGCCATGGAAATTGGGTGAATGGAAGACCTTCACGCTACGCTCCGTGGAAGCGACCGAGAACACCGTGGTGAGTGTGTTGGGACAGAACGACAAGGTGCTGGAGTACCGTCCAGAGGTGATTCCGCAGACAAAATGGCGCCAGACCGAGAAAGGCTTCGAGATCACGGCCATGCGCGCACAGCGCTTGTACGACGACCGCAAGTGGCCGAATCCGGTCGTTCTCAAGATGACGCACGTCAAGCCCGCGATGGAACCGCCACAAGTCATCACCACCAACGCGACCTGGGATCGGACGGCAAAGGTCGCCTTGCTTCAAGGCGAGTTGAAGAATCTGGGCAAGGCTGAAGCGGTGGACGTGGGATTTCAGTACAGGAAGAAGAAGGGCCTGACGGATCTTTATGAGAAGACGGAGCCCTGGATCGACTCAGCGCTGGCGAAACGGAATACCGCTGGAGGTTACTCAGCGCGAATCTCCGGGCTCATTCCTGGTGAGCACTACGAGTTTCGTGCGCTGGTCAAGCATCCGCTAATCACCATCTACGGCAAAGACGCGTCGTTTGAAGCAAAGTGATGTTTACCCTCTCTTGAAAATAAGCTCCCCTTCCTCAGTCGAGGAGGGGATGCCGGGGCCAACGGCCACGGCGGGAGTGGTTGGTGGCCGTGTTCGCCGGAGACCGATCGAACCACCGCGACAACGGCGCGTAGCGCCGGGTGGGTTTATTCCCGCATTCAAACCCCCCCTGAAGTCCCCCCTTGTCCAAGGGGGGACGCCATATTCATCGAACGTGGCGCCGCAACGCGGCATGAAAAACTTTTCTGTAATCCTTAATTGGACACTTTCGCCTCTTTACCTAGTGCGTTGGTCATTGGGGCGCCGCGTTTTAGAGACATGTATGCTGAATGTCAGGTCGGGCGTTTAGAATGGGGCTGCGGTTAAGAAACCCGCCCAGGAGGAAACGACGATGACAGTTCAGTCGCAGGTCTCCGCGTTTATTCCCCGCAACTACGAGA
>Ga0163150_10002054_pt1 | contig 32258 bp, 27 predicted proteins | sample OliLakLV19P2IB_FD_148628 | JGI IMG/M metagenome (GOLD analysis project Ga0163150, IMG submission 148628) | Freshwater microbial mat bacterial communities from Lake Vanda, McMurdo Dry Valleys, Antarctica - Oligotrophic Lake LV.19.P2.IB | ecosystem: Environmental > Aquatic > Freshwater > Lake >...
AACCCTTCCAGCACCGTATCTCCCAGCGCATACTGCCGATACCACCAGCACGAGCCGTCTTTGGCGAGCGCGTGATTGACGTTCGAACCATCCGATAGGAGCCATCGACAAGGGTGTGCTTGTACTTACCGTGGCCGTGGGCCTGAAGCATCACTTCCCTGCCAAAGACCAACTCAGACGCAGCTTGCATGGCGCGCTTCCCGTAGGCTTGGCCCTTCTCCGGTCAGTCGATGCCGCTGAGACGGATACGGTCAGTAGGGTGGTTGTACAGGAGTGACTACGCATTTCCGCGGGTCACATTAGTTACATGAGTGTGAGACCGCACAAACGCCTTGATAGGAGCGGGGAAAGTGAGTTGGTGCCGAAGGCGGGATTTGAACCCGCACACCCTTGCGGGCGCTAGACCCTGAATCTAGTGCGTCTGCCAGTTTCGCCACTTCGGCACATCGAGGTGGATGCGGATTATCCTGAATTCATGAGGTCGCCGTCAAGCAATCGCTCTCAATCAACGAAGTTCAAGTTCAGGTGAAGCCCACAGTCCAGAGGATGCAATGTCGCGCTGGTTGCCACTGATCACGATCCTTTCGTGGACGAGCCCGGCGGCGCCGAGCAATGGGGCTGCCGCGATCCACGGCGCTTCATCGGCGATCAAGACATCGAACCGGACGCGACTGAACAGAGGGTCGCTCAGCACTCTCGATGCCGTGGTGACGACGAGACGCCGATTCTGAATGAAGGCCTGGCGGTTCGTGTTTTCTTCGGCTGCAAGCAACTCCCTGATCTGCTTCGTCCCGCCCAGCCGGACAATTTCCTCTTTGAGTTCGGCAAACTCTGGGCGCATGTCTTTGGGTACGGCGGCTTCAGGTACGAGTGCATTGATGCGCGTTTTGGCGATATCGAGTTCTCCCCTCAGTCCGGCGCATTGATTCTCGTACAGCTCGATATATTGATGGAGCGATTCGACGTTCTTCCCGACGACCTGCATGCTCAGTCGCTTGAGGAGCGGAAGGTTCTCATATTCGGCCAGCGTGGCATTCGCTTCTTTGATCTTGGCCTGTAAGTCGCTGACCTGGGTCAACAGTCGCCATTCCAGGAGGCGCACTTCATCGAGGTCCTTTTGCTTCTGTCCCTTATACGCCAGGACGGGTGTCAGTTCGCGGAATCGATCGTACTTACGCCTGAGCGTGGCTTTCTCTGCGCGAGACTTGGCATAGAACTGATGCATCTGCGCTTCGAATCCCAGCTCCTGAATCCCGATGCCTTCGACCTGCTGGGTCAATGCTATTTCATAGCGGCTCACCCATGTTTTATACATCAACCCGGCAGCTTTCATGGCTCGTGCGATGGTTCCGACGAGTACATCCGCCGCCTGATGATCAGGACAGACCACCAGAATGTGTTTATTTGCGCGAATCAGTTCAATGGCCAGCGCGGCCACTCGCGGTCGTCGGACCGAAAGGTCGTCCGCCCAGATGGTTGTGAGAATCGACGATCCGGTGCCTGATATGGAAAGTTCCTCCATTTCTGTCGAGGCGTTGAGGAGGGGAGCTAAGCGGTCTGCTGGACCGAGTCGGTAGGCGTCGGGCTGTGCAAGCATGTTGCGCAATCGCTTGGCGGACGTGGCCAGAAGCCCGGCCCGATCGGGAACGACCGTCGCGTTGGTATAGGACTGTCCGATGGCATCGAATATTTGCACGAGGGCTACGTTGCTTTGTCCTCCAAGCACGACCCCTTCGGTTGGTTCCATGTCGTCCGGGGGAATAATCGAGAAGGGAGTGTCATGCTCGATGGATGAGCCTTGCGGGAAAGTCAGTTCATAGAGGTGTAGCGAGCCGGTTGTGTGTACAAGCTTGCCTGCCACCGGAGTAATCGGCTGGTCACATGCGGTACTGCTGATGTGTGTCTGTTCGGCTTCAAGGCGGAGCGCCCATGTTTCGAGGAGGTCTCGCGTGGTCATAAGATCTCTGGAAGGTAGTCTCCGTACAGCGGTCCTCATCATACGGTCGGCTTATCGCACCTGTCCAGCCTGAGAGGCTACATGCGTGTTGCTGATCCTCCGTGTGGCTATGACTCCGCGAATAGACTCGCCTATTGCGAATTGACTTTTTGCTGCCCCCCCAGTATCCTCTTTCCCTTTCCAACAGAAGGAGTTAGGGGCATGAAGGTCATTCTACAAGAAACAATGGATGGAGTCGGACATCTCGGAGATCTCCTCGATGTGAAAGCTGGGTTCGCGCGGAACTTTTTGCTTCCACGCAAAAAAGCAGTTCTGGCTGACAGTCGGAGCATCAAGGAGTTTGAGCATATCAAGCGCGTGGCCGGCGAACGGGCGAAGAAAGAAAAATTGGAAATCGAAACCCACGCCAAGAGCATTTCGGCCGTGTCCATCACCGTACAGGCTCAGGTCGGCAAGGACGACAAGATGTTCGGGTCTGTCACGTCGAAGGACATCGCAGAACGATTAGCGGAGCAGGGATTCACCGTGGATCGGCGCAAAATCCAGATGGATCATCCGATTAAGGAACTCGGTACCGTTACTGTACCGATTAAGCTCCCACGGGACGTGACGGCCACTGTGGTGGTCCATGTCGTGAAGAAACAGGAAGCTGAAACCGCCCCCGCTGAGGCCTAAAAAGGGAGCGAGCTGTCATGAGTGATGCGATTGGTTCTTTAGACGCACTCAAAGCCACAGATCCGGATGTCTATGCCGCGATCATCGCCGAGGAAGAGCGGCAGCGCGACAGGCTTCTGCTGATTGCATCGGAGAACTTCGCGAGTCCTGCCGTCCTGGCCGCTCAGGGCTCCATCATGACCAATAAGTATGCCGAAGGGTATCCGGGGAAGAGGTACTACGGTGGGTGTCAGCATGTGGACACGGTAGAGGATCTCGCCATCGATCGGTGCAAGCAGATTTTCGGCGCGGAACATGTGAATGTGCAGCCGCACTCAGGATCGCAAGCCAATATGGCGGCCTACCTGTCAGTGCTAAAACCCGGCGACACCATTCTGGGCATGGACCTCGCGCAAGGGGGACACCTTACCCATGGCAGCAAGGTCAATTTTTCAGGGATCTTGTTCCGTGTGTTCTCGTACGGCGTCGAGCGTGAGACCGAAACCATTAACTATGATGCGGTGCAGAAGGTGGCGGAGGAATGCCGGCCACGCCTGCTCGTCGTGGGCGCGAGTGCCTATGCGCGCACGTTCGATTTTCCACGATTCCAACAGATCGCCAAGTCGGTCGGCGCCTATCTGCTGGTCGACATCGCCCACATCGCCGGGCTCATCGCTGCTGGACTCCATCCGAACCCTGTTCCCTATGCCGACTTTGTCACCACGACCACCCACAAGACTCTGCGCGGACCACGGGGTGGCGTCGTGATGTGTAAGGCTGAGTATGCGAAAGGGGTCGACAAATTGCTCTTCCCGGGAATACAGGGCGGACCCTTGATGCATGTCATTGCGGCGAAGGCCGTCGCCTTCAAAGAAGCCCTTTCACCGTCTTTTACGCGGTATCAACAACAAGTTCTTGCCAATGCGAAGGTGCTGGCACAGGGGCTCATCGACCGCGGATACAAAATTGTGTCGGGCGGCACAGATACACACTTGATGCTGATGAACCTGACCGACAAGGGTATTACAGGCAAAGAAGCGGATGCGGCATTGGGCGCTGCCGGGATTATCGTGAACAAGAATGCCGTGCCCTATGACGAGAAGCCGCCGGCCGTTGCCAGTGGCATCCGACTGGGTACCCCCGTCGTATCGACCCGTGGGATGCGGGAAGCTGAGATGAAAGAGATTGTGGGCTTAGTTGATCGAGTTCTGGAGCATCGGCAAGACCCTGCGGCTCTTGAAGAAGTCCGCGCTCAAGCCAAAGCGCTCTGCGGTCGTTTCCCGATCTTTCATGCCTACTAAACCACGTCAGTCGGGGCAGGATCACCACCTGTGAAATGTCCGTTCTGCGATGAACTCGAAGACAAGGTCGTCGACTCGCGCATGGCGAAGGAAGGCGAGGTGATTCGCCGCCGCCGCGAATGTCTCGGCTGCAAACGTCGCTACACCACTTACGAACGCGTTGAAGAAATCCTTCCTATGGTCGTGAAGAAGGATGGGCGTCGAGAGTCGTTCGACCGCACCAAAATTCTCGCCGGCCTCAAGAAGGCCTGCGAAAAGCGGCCGATCAGCACCGCCACCATCGAAGACGTGACGGATCGTATCGAGAAGCGCATTCAGGAAATGGGTGAAACCGAAATCGAGAGCCGGATCGTCGGTGAAGAGTTGATGAAAGAGCTGCACCAGCTGGATCAGGTCGCGTATGTTCGTTTCGCCTCCGTCTACCGCGAATTCAAAGACATCGACCAGTTTATGGACGAGCTGAAAACGTTGGCTCAGCAACGCCGTGATCGTTGAGGGCCGTAGACCGCCTCCTTTCTCCCCATCGTCTGCTCCCTATCCTTCCGCTGCGTGTGGGTTGTAACATGGGGCACTGGCTCAGCGAGTAGGCGTCATGATGCCGACAATCGAATCCAAGTCTCCTAGGCAACTACCCAAGACCGGGGCGTCAAGTGGTACGCATGTGGCGATCATCGGCGCAGGCCGAGGCGGCAAGGCGCTGATCGAGATCTTTGCGACAGACCCACTGGTCAAAATCGTGTGCGTAGCCGAGATCCAAGCCAATGCTCCGGGCGTCGCACTGGCGAAACGGCTTGGGATCCCTGTGACTCGCGATTACCGGAGACTGTTGGACCTTGAGCGCGTGGACCTCATTATCGATGTCTCCGGCAACGCGAAGGTCTGGGAGTTGCTCCAAGATTTCCATCGGATGGGCGTCACCATCATTGGCGGGGCCAGCGCGAAGTTCATGTGGGAACTCATCGAAGCCCGTATTCGCGCCACGGCAGAGATCGAGAAAACGTTGAATAAATATCAATCGCTCTATCGCCTCTATGTCAAGGAGACAGGTGTGGCAGTCACAGAGGAACGGACGCGCATTGCCTGCGAGATGCACGACGGCCTCGTGCAGAATTTGGCAGGTGTGAATTTCAAGCTGGATTTGAGTCTGCAACAGATTCGAAAAAGTCCGAAAGTCGGCCTGGCCACCGTGCGCGAGAGTAAAGCCCAGCTGAAGCTGGCCATCCAGGAAGCGCGACAGGTCATCTTCAATCTTCGCCCTCTCCACTACGACAAGATGGAGCTGTTTCCGGCCCTGACCAACTATCTCACCTCGTATGAGACCCAGTACCATATCAAGACGCAGTTCCGCGTCTCCGGCGATGAACAGATTTTGTTCCCGCGTACCAAGATCTTTCTATTTCGCATTGTGCAAGAGGCTCTGAGCAACGTGGAGCGGCATGCGAAAGCGACTCGGGTCACTGTGGGCCTGGATATCGACCCCGAACGTCTCAAGGTCACCATCAAGGACAACGGCGTGGGATTCGATATGGACACCGTACTGCGCGATCCCGATAAATGGGACCATTTTGGGATTCGCGGAATCATGGAGCGGGCTCGACTCGTGGGTGGTGAAGCCAAGATCGAGTCTAAGAAAGGGCGTGGCACGGCCATCGTCGTCGACATTCCCCTGGCGAAAAAGGAGATGATGTCTCATGGAGAAAATTAAGGTGCTCATCGCGGACGATCATCGCGTCGTACGCGAAGGACTGGCCGCAATCCTCAAGACGAAAGACGACATTCATATTGTCGGCGAAGCTCAGGATGGTATGGAAGCAGTCGAGAAGGTGAGGACGTTGGTCCCCGACGTTGTGCTGATGGATGTGAGTATGCCCCGGATGGGCGGAGTCGAAGCGACCAGGCAAATCAAGCGTGAGTTTCCTCACATCGGAATAGTGGCTCTGACTATGTATGACGAGCAACAATATATCTTTGATTTGGTGCGTGCCGGCGCCACGGGATATCTCTTGAAAGATTCCGAGTCCTCCCAGATCGTCGCCGCGATTCGTGCGATCTATAAAGGCGAGTCACTGATCCATCCGTCCGTCGCGAGCAAGATCTTGGCGGAGTTCTCCTTGATGTCCCAGAAGAAGGGGAGAAAGCCTGGATGGGTCGAACACGACCTGACGGAACGAGAGATCACCGTCTTACGCTTGGTCGCAGACGGCAAGACGAACAAGGAAATCGCCAATAACTTGGATCTGAGCGAAAAGACCGTCAAGAATCATGTGCGCAACATTTTTCATAAGTTACAAGTATACGACCGCACGCAGGCGGCGATCCTGGCCATACGGAAAGGACTTATTGAGTTAGATCCCCGGCCATAGTTGTTTAAGCTGCTGAGTGGCAACGAGTTTGTCCCGCGACTGACTCGCCCGTTCCGCCTAAACCGATGGATGACCCCGCTTTCTTGCTGGCCACAGAGAGCCCGTGAGCTATTGTTCGCTCGCGCTGACTTATCATGGGTAAAGATGGTCAATTGGATTCAATAATCTTTGAAAAGTCACAGGTGTCGTGTTTTTACAACATGAGTGTATAACGACACGCAAGGTCACTCATCTTGTCTTTTCAAATACATACATGCATTTATCCCTATACTAGAAACTGGCATGCGTGTTGCTTATAACGACCATGTGTTAATTTGGAGTGATGGTGTGAGAACTCAGCAAACATTAGCAAATGCAGTGAGTTGTACAGGAGTTGGGCTCCACTCTGGACAACCGGTCACTCTCACGCTGAAGCCTGCGCCTATCAGCACAGGCGTTGTTTTTATCAACCGAAATGGCCATAACGGAGCGTCCCTCGCGGCTTCTATTAAGCATGTGGTGCCTACTGAGCTCTGCACCGCTATTAGTGGTAATGGTTTCCAGGTCAAGACGATTGAGCACGTCTTGGCAGCCTTAGCTGGGCTCAATGTCGATAACGCCTATGTGGAGCTGAATGCAGGTGAGGCGCCTGCCATGGACGGCAGTGCGGCACATTTTGTTCGCTTGATTCGGTCAGCTGGAATTGCTTCCCAGGGTAGGCGGCAGCCCTATCTAAAGATCACAAAGCCTCTCGAAGTTGTGGATGGAACTCGTCGAGTTCGTATCGAGCCCTCTTCGATCGCCAAGATCACCTACTCTATCCATTACAATCACCCGTTGATCCAGACTCAGACCTACGTCTACGAGCACTCTGCCCATGCGTTTGAGCGCGAGATCGCGAACGCCAGAACATTCGGGTTTTTGCAAGAGGTGGAAGCCCTATGGGCTCGCGGGCTTGGCCAAGGCGGCAACTTAGAGAATACGATCGTTCTTTCTCAAGATGGCATTCTCAATGAATCAGGTCTTCGCTTTGCGAATGAATTTGTGCGACACAAGATCCTGGACTTGATCGGAGATTTCTCCCTGCTCGGTGTCCCGGTTATTGGGCATTTGATCGCTGAGCGCTCTGGGCATGCGATACATACACGCTTGGTTCAACAAATTCTCTCTCACCCGGATAGCTGGGTGCTGCTCAATGCCGACGAAACGGCTACTGCGTCTGAGCCTCGTTCTGCGATGGCCGCACCGCGATCCGCATCGCTGGTGGCCCTCCAAGCCTCCTAATACGCATTATTCATGAATGCTTCATCGCTGCAAGCGCGTAACGCGGGTGCAATGGTAAGTCTCGCTTCGTCTGCGCGACAAAATATTCATGAAACGTGCAGGCTGAGGCCCTTCGCCCCTTGAATAAACGTCTCCGCAAGGTTGTCCCTATTTGTGTGCACGAATACGGTGAGCGTGTGATGTGAGATCACTGAGGTATGATTTAACGTCGGGAGCAAGTGGCCTTACCCCCGACGCTAGAATCAAGGAGGGGACTACTTCTTCTTCTTCTTTGCTGCTTTCTTCGTCGCCAAGACTCTCACCCCCTTTCCTGTATCTTGAGGTCTCACTCGGGCACACTACACTGCGTGAATCAGGGACTCTTCTAACGCTTCAAACGTGTTCGGACCGACTTTTTTGAATCGCTTGTCGCGCTTTAAGGACGTGGCGACTGACGTCAACGGCGTTTTCCCCTTGATCTGGAGCCCTCCCTCAACCAACCGCTGCACAAGCTCTTTTGCGTGCATCGATCGATTGGCCTCGCGGAGCATCTCGTAGGCGGCCTCCGACACGCTTTTCCCCGAATACTTACTTCGCCCCATGAGGATTTCTCGGGACTGGTCGGTGACATCTGTATTTGGTCGCTGTCGGGCGCCTTTTTCGTCGGAATAGAATTGACTGGAAAGACTGGCGAGCTTGGCCTTATCGGCTTCAACACGATAGAGGGTTTCCGCCAATTCCAAGTATTTTTTAATCGTGGCGATTTCGTCGTCCAAGCGACGGCGTTTCTTTTCGAGCTCTTGGAGGCGGTTCTTGTAAGCGCTGATGCGCTGTCCAAGGCCAACCAATATATCAGTGAGTTCTTCCACCAACTTCCTCCAAATCGAAGCATACTTGCTTTATAGCATTGCTTGTAAAGCAAGTCAATAGATAAAGTTACAATGATGGCTTGCATGGCTTGATAGCTTTAATACTGATCGCAACTTGAAAGTAATGGGATCTGCTCGCTCACAAAACATATCCATGGACCGGAAAGATGTGATCTCAACCAGCTAAACTCATTTCTATTCATATGGTTGAGGCACTCTATCGCGAGGAAATCTCTGGTTTGGTGAACCAAAAGACTCCACTTCTGCGGAGTAGACGTGCCGCCTCGTGTTATGATGCCGCCCCATGTCCCTCCCTCATGAACAAGATATATCCCTCGACGCGCTTCTTACGGTTGCCATTGATGCGGCCCGCAAGGCCGGCGCCGTTCTCATTGAATGCTCGCGCAGCGGTGTTCGCATTGAACACAAGCAGCTCCTCAACCTTGTCACGAATGCCGATCATCAGGCCGAACAACGAATCATCGACGTGATCCACGCCGCGTTCCCAACCCATCCTGTTCTTGCCGAAGAGCGTGGGCTCACCGAGCAGGCTCCCTCCCGTTACAAATGGATCATTGATCCGCTTGATGGCACGACCAACTTCGCTCACGGGTTCCCGGCCTATTGTGTTTCCATCGGGGTGGAATGCGATGGATGTGGAATTATCGGGGTGGTCTACGACCCGACCAGGGATGACCTGTTCACTGCCCAAATCGGGCACGGGGCGTATCTCAATAAGGTCCCCATTTCCGTATCCAGCACAAACCATTTCGATCGCGCGCTTCTCGTGACAGGATTTGCCTACGACATTCGTGAGACCCCGAACAATAACTTAGATCACTTCGCGCGATTCGCACTAAAAGTACAAGGAATGCGCCGGACCGGAACGGCAGCGCTGGATCTATGCTATGTCGCAGCCGGCCGGTTCGATGGATTTTGGGAGGTGACGCTGAACCCTTGGGACATGGCGGCGGGAGTCGTCATTCTCCGCGAAGCCGGTGGCCATGTGACGGACTTCACAGGCGCGTCACACTCGATTTATGGGCAAGAATTGGTCGCAAGTAACCGGCTTATCCACCAAGCCATGCTCGACCTCCTCCAAGAAGACACAAGGTCCCCCTAAATCCGCAGGGTTCATCAGCCGCCTGTGAAGTGTGAAGCGCAGGACAGAATGAGTGCGTCTGATCGGTGCCTGCGAGATACGGGATACGCTTCACGAGGCACGTGCTTTCTGGCGATTTCACGGTGAACCATCATGAATCAGGCTCCTCACAAGCGGGTGAAAGGCTGGTTTATACAGACAACACCGCTGGAGGCCTCCATAGGCGCCGAGGCAAAGTAGTCGCGGGATGCTCAAAGAGGCTAGACTTCTCACCCGCCCAACCCTGGCGCGCCGAGACGCGCCTTGTCCCAAGCAAGGGCGCAGCAAGTGACTAAAGATAATCTCTCCAAGCTCGCTCGTTCTCTTCTTTCAAGGGATGGCCTGGCTTGGGTCCCCAACTGCGCACGTCGAACGACCACGGCTTCATCGTGGGGGTTCCGTGAGCACGGGGGACCAACCAGGCCATCCCTTTCCTCAGCTGGCGGACTTTTTCAGCATCCTGTTAGATATACAGACAGAATGACGATGAAGTATGATCTCTTCCTACAAGCGGGAAGGAGATAGGCTGTATGGCAAGCTCAACGCCTCCATCAGGAGATTCACTAGGAAGTCAGCCCAGAGCTGCAGGAGCCGAATCACGCACCAAGGATGTCGAACTGCTACGGGTACTTGTGAGCCGAAAAGGAACACAAGTCGATGCCCAATGGGCGATTCATCCTCAGTTGAAACAGGATCTTCTGCCGCAGGAATGGCAAGAGGTCACCGACCTCATGGCCAAGGTGACTGGCATCGTCGGCACGAGGTTTTCGCAGGTGCTCGCACAGGCCGAACCAGAACCGCCCAGCAACGCGTAATGAACGGTCATGATGAATGGTGAATGCTGAAGCGGGCCCCGCTTCAGCATTCAATAGTGAATAGTCACAATGTGGAGCCGCGTATGGAGACCTATTATCATCCCCACGATCTAGGCAAGTTTGCCGAGATGGGCAAGGGCAACAAAGATCTCTGGGAAAAATTCATGACCTATTACAGCGCCGTCTTCGCTGAAGGAGCCTTGACGGAACGAGAGAAGGCTCTCATCGCTCTCGCTGTCGCCCATGCCGTCCAATGTCCCTACTGCATCGATGCCTACACCCAGGCCTCTCTTGAAAAGGGGTCGAACATCGAAGAAATGACGGAAGCCGTTCATGTCGCCTGCGCTATCCGAGGCGGTGCCTCCCTCGTGCACGGTATCCAAATGCGCAACGTCACTGAGAAGCTGTCGATGTGATGAAATCAGTGTCCCGTTTCAGCTGCAGCTTGAGGAAAGTCTACTGAGACGGGCATTCTTCCAGGATACTAAAAAAAACCTGTCCAGCAAGGCCGCAGCGAGTGAAGGCCCGGAGGCGTACCCCCTGGGGTACGTTGAGGGCCTGAACGATGTGAGAACGACGCTGGCAGGCTTTTTCAGTATCCTGCCCTGCTAGAGGTAGGGGTTTTCGGGAACAGCAAGCGTGAAGTATTTCCCGCGTTCTTCGTAGAGAATCCGTGCGGCCGTCAATGTGTCGAGCGCCCGATCAATGTCTCCGTCGGTGGTTGCGCCTCTCTCAGGTCGGTTCGCCAGCAGCGCCCGGATTTGTTCCACACTCTTGGCCGCTTCGTTGCAGGCTTCGATGATTCCAGCAGCAGGCCACTCGTAGCGACGTCGTATCGGGGATGTTGGGTTCCGACCATCGTAGACGGTGACATAGTCCATCGCCTTCGAATAATACAGAAACGGCCGATCGCTCGATCCAGCCAGCTTTTTCCACTCCTGCACGAGATCGGCGAGTTCTTGGTAGATCTGCTGGTCCACGTTCCAATTGTCCAGCTCGTACTCGAAATCGTAGGCGATCTTCTTCACGTCTACCTGCCGCGCATCGTAGACATACTCGTAGGCTGCCCAGGGGCCGGTGATGCGGATGCCGTATTCGTGTGGCTTGGTGTAATAGGGACTGAATCGTTGTAACCAGAACTTCCCCGTCGCTTCCGGTGGGTGCAGATGGAACAATGATGGAATCAGGTCGATCTGACGGCGGTAGTCCTCGTTCGTTTCACCGGGAAACCCGAGCAAGATATTCCAGGACACCGCGATACGATAGTAGGCGCTCCACTTCAGGCAGATAATATTCTGCATCGGCGTCACGCCCTTATCCATCGCCTGCAGTTGATTGAGACTCAGGCTCTCCAAGCCCGGCTGCATGCACTTCACGCCCCCGGCGGCGAGCGTTCGAATCTGAGCTTTTTGGAGATTGCTCTTGGTTTCGATGAACACATCGAGGTCGCAATGGTCTGTCGCGAATCTGCCGAAAAGGTTCTCGATATATTTCAGATCGATGATGTTGTCCACCAAGCGGAATCTCGCCGTATCGTAGCGGCTGGAGAGATGCGCCATTTCCCGAGCCACTTGCTCGGGAGATTTGGCCCGAAACTTCATGCTTTGCGCATTCAATCCACAAAACGTACAGTGATGTTTTTCACCCCACCAACAGCCTCGTGAACCTTCGTAGAGCAAGATTCGGTCGAGTCCCTGTGCCGCTTCGCCCAGCTCTGCCAGCAGATGATAGTAGTCGTCGTAATCGGGAGGGCCGGTGTTCGCGAAGTCCGAAAAGAGCTGGTGGTTCGGCGTGAACAAGATCGCCGTCCCCTCGCGATAAGTCACGCCGGTGGGGGCAGGCCCAACCTTTCCTTCGAGGAAGTAGCGAACCAATCGCGGGAACACCTCTTCTCCCTCTCCCACCACGACATGGTCGATGAAGGGAAAGGCCCGGAAGTATTCTATCCCCATTTCGCCGTCGTAGTTCGCTCCGCCGAAGACGATGGTGACGTCGGGATAAAGGTCTTTGATGAGTTTCGCCATCGTCAGGCTCGCGACGTTCTGATCGAACGTGGAGGTGAATCCGACGATTTTGTACTGCCCCCAGTCAATGGCGGTCAAAGCCCAGGTCAAGAACTGTGGCGCGGTTCTCGACGCCATCTCTTCGAAGAATGAGGCCGGATGTCCGCTCTCCTTGGCGGCTTGTTCGAACACCGGCTTAAACAGGCGGGGGTACTCAGCACGTTTCGGATTATCGCGAAACAAGAGGTAGGAAAAAATCCACTCGCCGAACAACGCCCGCTTCTCGCAGATCGATTCATAGAGCGGCACGCCGATCCTATGGGCAAAACGCACATTTAGATGATGGCAGTCAACGGGAATGCCCTTCGACTTGAGCAGCGCGGAGAGTGTGCCCAATTGGATCGAGGGAAACTTCGAGAAGCTGAACGGCATATTGACGAGCGCCACCTGGGCTTTGTCGCTCATCTGCTGCCTCGTGGATTCATGGCACACCTATCTGACTGGTTGCTAGCAGGTTGTTAACAAACTACCTGGGTACATACATCGCTTGGGTGTCTACACGTCACGGGCCTGTTCAGAGATCCTCGCAGGCTGTTCAGAAAGGCCACCCAGCAAGGCCGCAGCGAGTGAAGACCGGAGGCGTGCCCTCTGGGGTACGTTGAGGATCTGAACGATGCGAGAACGCCGTTGGCGGACTTTGTCAACAGCCTGCTAGGCTGCCGTCGCACGGAACGGTTCAAACTCACGATCAGCTTTGGCGGCCATATAAAAATCGCTCTCCGTCAAGCCATTGATCTTGTGCGTCCAAATCTCGACCTTGCACTTGCCCCAGGCCAGATAGAAGTCGGGGTGGTGGCCTTCCGCTTCCGCCACAGCGCCCAGCTTATTCACATAGGCCAAGGCCTTGGCGAAATCATTGAACGTATACAAGCGCTCGAGATGTCCGGCCTGGTTCAGCGACCATCCGCGCCCTAGTTCTTTCAGCAAAGCCTGCGCGCGATCGGCCGGAACCGGCGGTACCCCGCCTTTGCACGGAATACATGTGTTGTCAGCAAGACTCATATCGTCCTCCTTAGCAGGATGCTGAAAAATCCCGCCAGCGTCGTTCTCGTCTCATCGAAATCCTCAACGTACCCCTGAGGGTACGCCTCCGGTTTCGACTCGCCTGCGGCCTTGCTGGTCGGCCTTTTTGAGCATCCTGCGTGATGTTTTCCCGTTACTCCAAACGTGTAGGTCCGTGAAGTTCTGGTCTGCCACAGCAGTTTTTCTGCAGCATGCTAGGATGCGTATTCTAAATGGGCTGTGAGAGGAAGGGCAAGGTGGGGAAACCGGAAGATTAAAGGGCCACTTACCCGTATCAACGGCGAGGTCCAAGCGGGCTACGTTTTCCATTGTGTGCAAGTCGCGAAAGACAAAAGAGTGCTTTCATGGTGACTCGTGTCCATCGAGGAACGAGACGTCAGCCGTTGGTCACCAGTTCTGTCCCCTCTCCTGCAAGAATTGCTGTGCAGGAGAGTACCCCTGGCGTGCGGATGCTTGCATCCACTTGAGGGACTCCTCAGCATTCTGCGGCACTCCGTTGCCGGAAAAAAACATCACTCCCAACACAAATTGCCCCGTTTGGTCGCCTTGCTCGGCTGCCTCTTTGGCTAGCCTGTACGCCTGTGTAAGGTCTTGGGGGCCGCCCCATCCAAGCAGGTATAGCATGCCGAGATAACCTTTCGCCTCTGGATCGCCGTGCTGGACACCCTTCCGGAGCCACTTGCCCGCCTCGGCATAATCTTTCACCACACCCAGGCCTTCGGCATACATCATACCTAGCGGGGCGTAGGCAATCGGCACCTCTTTCCCCGCTGCTTCGCGCAATCGCCGTGCCGCTTCGACGAAATCTTTCTCGACGCCACGACCTGTCAGGTAATAGATGCCCATGAATGCCTGTGCCGCCGGCTCTTTGGTGGCGGCCAATCGTATCCACTTCGCACCCTGTACGGGATCCTTCTCGACGCCGACCCCGGCACCCGTCAACAGGCCCAACACAAATTGCGCGTTGGCGTCATGGCCCTGTTCGGCGCCCATGCGCAGCCATTTGACAGACTCTTTCAGTGCCATCTGGTTTCGGATCTGTAATCGTTCTGTATGAATGACCATGGAGAGAAACTCTGATTTCTTCGACTCATCGCTCCCGAAACGCACAGCACTTTCATCGCTGTCAGCGAGTCCAACGGCCTTGATCAGCGAAATCACACCCATGCTTGTGTGTGCATCGGGGTATCCGGTATCCGCACTGCGACGATACCACTTTGCGGCTTCAACGAAGTTCTCCTGTGCAACCTTACCGTCGGAGTACATCTCGCCAAGTTGGAACATCGCCCTTGGGTCGCCTCGCTCGGCGGCTTTCTTGACCTGCGCAAAGTTTGAATAGTCGAGTGAACCTATCTGGGTATCAGCCGCGTCTTTGGAATCCTCACTTGCAGGTTTGGTGACGTCGGCCGCTATGGCAACGCCCCAGCCTTCGAGTGTCCCCGCGACCACAGAGGCCGGCATGGCTTTCGCGAATTTTCCTTTTAATTCATGCACCACACCGATGACTTTTCCGCCCTTGATCACCGGCCCACCGGAGTTTCCCTCATCGATCGCGCCGCCGGAAAGAATGAGGTCCACGCCGTCACGCCCAGCGAGATCGGCGCGGCTCACCAGCCATGCTCCGCCGGTCCGAGGAAAGCCGATGGTCGCCACTTCATCTCCCACCCTGGTCGTAGCAGAGGCTTCGAGTCCCAGTACCATGGGTTGTTGGGGGGACTCGGCTTTCAGCAGAGCCAAATCGTAGCGGAGGTTCCGTTGGAGAACCATCGCCTTCACCTGCGTATTCTGTCGGGTGAAAAACTCAATCTGAGGATTGGGATCGTCTTCGACTACGTGCTCGGCGGTGACGATATAGACGCTCGTGCCTTCGGCCTTCACCACGAAACCTGTTCCAGTGCTATGCATGCCATCGCGGTTCGTAGACATGATTTTCACCACACCGCCGCGAAGCGAGGCCTCGTCTTGAGCAGAGGCCTGCCACGGTATCAAACCAACTGTCAATGTCATGGCAAGAACGACAGAGCGAAGCATGGAACATCCCTCCGGCTCGTTTTCAATATGGGACAACAGGCCGACAAGCCGCACTCACAGTGCCGTGACCGGCACCACGCCCACGCTTACCGTCCCTTCGTGGCATCGTGGACGCAGCGAAAGCCGCGGCCGGACGCCCCTTCATCCGCTCTGGCGTACATGCGAACCTGATAATCGACGTCCCCGATGACCTCCTGAATGTTGAGCGCACGAAGGCTGCCTCGCACAACCTTCTGCATCGGGTCCGATGATTCAGTGGGGTTCGACCGGGATTCCCGATACGTACTGGCCGTCCATTCATACACCTGGTCGTTCAAGATCCTGCCCTGCGTGTCGCGTGCCGCCTTTTCCCATTCGTCCTCCGTCGGCAGCCGCTTGCGGGCCCATCGGCAGTAGGCCACCGCGTCGTGCCATGAGACGTTCTCCACTGGCTCCTCAGGTTTGAGCAGCCCCCCTTGTTCCTCCAGCACAGCAGGGGGAGTCAGGCCTGTGGTCTCAACGAACCTGAGATAGCGCGCGTTGGTGACCAACGTTTTCTCGACATACAGGTCGTCAGCGAGATATACGAATCGTGCAGGCCCTCTGATTTCTTCCACCCTTCCGCCTCCATACACTCCCACAATCTTGGTCGGGATGCGTCCAGACCGGATCAGCACCATGGTGACGCCATCTGCCCCGATCGTTTCGTGCGGCACCATCGATTCACTTGGACGCGGTTCGATGCCCCATCCCGTCAGGGCCACGGAAAGAATCGAGGCCGGTACCGCATAGCCAAGCCGTTCCCGCGCATCGCTCACGATGCCGATTACCTGTCTATTAAGCAGGAGCGGACCGCCCGAGTGCCCTTCTTCGACCAAGGCCTGAAACGCCAGGGTTGGACCTTTTAATCCACTGAGGCTCCCTGTCGAGACCGTCCAAGGAGGAAGCGCACGCGGAAATCCAATAAACGTGACGGCTTCCCCGCCTGCCACCTTGGTGGTGAGATCCAGCGCCAGTGCCACCACATCCACTGGAATAGGCCCGGCTACGCGCAAGGCCGCGAGCCCATGCGGATCCCCGCCTTCAATCCCGACAACCTGGGCAGTGAACGGCTGCTGGGCCGGGGGAAAAAATGTCACGGTGGGCTTGGAGTCCCCCTCGGTCACATGGGCCGCCGTCACGATGTAGACGGCATCCTTGTCCACTCGTATGATGAATCCGGTCCCAACTTTGGGCTGCTGCCCCTCAACGTGAGCGGTGATCTTCACCACGCCATTTTTCAGATCGTCAATGTCTTCTCCCCAGAGGAGATGCGGAAGCAGGAAGGCAGCCAACATCCAGAACCCTGCCGTGGCGAAGGCGGTTCTTACGATAGGTTTACGGTCAAGCAATATCGGCATGCGAGGAGCCTCTTGTCACTTCTGCCGTTCCAGCGCAAACGAGCCAGAGTTGCCGTTGTTGCAGGTCACATTGCCCTGAATCGTCTTTCCTCCCGCTCCCACCTCAGAGAAAAAATCGCAGAGCACACCTTGGAAAGCCTGAGAGACGGTGCGCCCCTCGAACATAGTACCTTGCGCATGGCCTTGCACCACGCCGAAATCGCCCTGGTCGTTGGCATAGGAGCCGCTGACGGTCTCTCCTTGTTGCTGATAGGTCGCTTGCAAGCCGACCATGCCACCGATGCTGAAGAAGCCGCGGCCCTGGTACGTCCCGGCCACCTTCGGCCCCGGCATCGCTGGTGCTGTGAAAATTGGCTTGGAGGCCTTTTTCGGCGTGTCAGGTGGCGGAGTTCTTACCTCTTCGGAGAGGCGCACCCCCCATCCTTCCAACGCAAAGCGCGCCAACATGGCGGGCGCAGCGGAGTTAAATTTTGCACCCACTTGAGTCACAATGCCCACCACCTTCCCTTGGAAGAGCACTGGCCCGCCCGAGTTCCCCTCGTCAGCCACGCCGGCAAACGAAAGCGCGCTGCCCCGGCGACCCGAAAGGGTTCCCGTCGTCACTGTCCAGAGGGAACCTTCCAGCTGAGGGAAGCCGATCAACGTGATGGGTTCGCCGCCGCCGATGGACGTCGTCTGGTCGAGGTTCAAGGCCTGAAGATCGGGGGGAAGCTTCCCTTCAATCAACAGCGCGGCAAGCCCGGCAGGATTCCCTCCTTCCAGCCCCAGCACACGGGCGCGGAAGGGCCGGTGAGGCGCCGAGAAGAACATCACGTTAGGTTGCTGGTCACCCTCAATGACATGCGAGGCCGTCACAATGTAGGCGTGGTCCTCTTCCAATTTCACGATGATGCCCGAGCCGATTGTATTCTTGCCCTCCACCTGCGCAGTGATCTTCACGACACCTTTTTTGACTTGGGCGATGTCCTGGGCCAAGAGCGCATGAGGAAACAGGATTGCCAGCAGGAGCAGCCCACAAAAAGACAGTCTGAGGCATGTGTCAACTGCCTGGCACTCTGGTGATGGTCGATTCAGCATGGAATCCTTCGAGGCTCCAACCTCAGAGAAAAGGTAAATGGGTACAGGTTATTTCGGACTGTCCCGTGCACAGCGGAACCCGATATAGTAGTATTGATTCGTCGGTGTGGTATAGCTCCGGTGTGCAGAGCGCACGGCGATCGGTTCAAAGCGCCATGACCCACCGCGGAGCATGCGATATTGGCCGTTCGAAGGCCCCGTCGGATTCCGTTGTGGACTCTTCGCATAGAAATTCTCATCGTACCAATCGGCTGTCCACTCGTAGACATTCCCAGCCATGTGGTGAAGTCCATAGGGACTGTTGCCTGCTTCATAACTGTCCACCGGAGCAAGACGCTCGTCATAGACGCGCCGCGTGTCCGTTTTTCCGAAGTTGGCAAGCCCCGATGATGGTTGTTCATCACCCCACGGGTACATTCGCTCATCCGTTCCGCGAGCGGCCTTCTCCCACTCTGCCTCCGTGGGTAATCGCTTCCAAGCCCACCGGCAATAGGTATCCGCATCATTCCAACTGACTCCGACGACTGGAAGGCTGTTATGCTTGCTGATTTTTACTTTGGCCCAATCGTGAGGAGCCTGTCGGCCAGTCGATTGCATAAATTCTGCATACCGGGAGACCGTCACTTCAAATCTATCCATGTCGTACGCTTCCAGATAGACCCAATGACGTGGGTGTTCGTTTGGTGTTCCTTCGTCATCCGGTGAGCCCATCCAGAATTCCCCGGCTGGAATCGGTACCATCGGCGCGCCGTCCTTGCCAGTGATAGCTTTCGGCAGGGCCGGACGAACAGAGACGCCCAAGCTTTCGCTAAGTCTCGAGGATTCGGTCGCCATTGATGCCGCACTCGTGTTTTCTTGGACCGCGATCCCAAAACCCTCAATGTAATCTTGGATGCTTCTGGCCATCACCCCGCGACCCACTGACTGGCCTCCAGTCACGACCATAGCAACCGCTTTGCCGTTTTCCAAGACTGGTGCGCCAGAATAGCCAGAATCAACGAAGGGAGAAAAGTAAATATCTCGCCCTTGCCGCGATGAAATATTGCCCTTGATGAGGGCCCAGGGCCCCGCATTTCGAGGGAATCCAATCACGAGAATATCTTCTCCCCCCGAAAGACGAGTGGTGGCGGCAAGCGGCAGCCCCGTGAGCCCGGTTGGCAGGTTCTCTGTCCCTCTCACCACCAGCAGGGCTAGGCCTCTCACCTCGTCGTTGCCTTCCAGCCCCAGTACCTCAGCCGTCACAGGCATGTTTCGCTTGGTGAAGAATTCGACTTTGGGGTGCGCATCTCCGGCAACAACATGGGCCGCGGTAACGATATAAGCCGCATTGTTCTCCAAACGGACAATAAATCCGGTGCCGACGTTCGTGGTTCCTTCCGGTGATTTGGCGGTGATCTTGACCACGCCGGATTGCAGCCGCGCGATGTCCTGGGCTAGGCCGGGCACTGTTGTAGCCGACGTTGATAGAGTCAGAGGAACCTTCTTTGGTTCGTCAGATCTGCCATCGGACAATACCTCACATCCAGGCAGGCAAAACTGTCCAAGAATCCCATCGTAGTAGCTAGGCCGCTGTTCGTGCCCCGCGTTTTTGGCGAGTTGCACAACTTGATTCCTGAGCTCAGTACTCAATTTTTGAATGGTGAGGTCTGATCGATCCATCAGGGGCAGCAGGACCCTGGTAAACACCGAATACTTGACCGTATCGCTGGGTGAAAGCCGATCCAGTGCAGTCTTGTTGCTCCCAGCCGAATAGATGACAAAGATTCCGTCCGAATCGGACAGCTTGGCAAGTCCCCCACGAGTCGCTACGCCTTTGTACCCCGTTGGGATGAGAGGATTATCTCGGCACGCATCCAGAATCACGACGGAGCGTTTCGGATGGGGTCGGTCGCCCGTGGAGAGGTCGGCCAGCAGCTGATCGAGGCTAATCGCCTCCCGCGTCAGTTGGGCCTGACGGCCATACTCAATGTGTGGGATATCGCGAGGCAGCAGATAGTTTTGTCCGTCTATCTGCACTCCGTGCCCCGAGAAGTACAGGACAAAGGTATCTTCTACGCCTAGCCCATTCAGAACATCCTGCCACCGAGCATTGAAATCCGAGCGGGTGAGATCAGGCGCCTTCACCACCTGAAATCCTATGTCGGTCAGTTTTTTGGAAACACCCTCCGCGTCGTTGCGGGGGTTTTTCAATTGTTGATGGGGTGGGAGGTGGTCATAGGTTCCAATCCCCACCACAAAAGCCACGCGTTTGCCGTCTGCTGCCGCTGCCGGCAGCGGCAGCATGGTTGCCAGCAGAGCTGTCATCATTACCGCCCATAGGCCTATGGGATGCCCGCTCCCTTCTCTTTGATACGATGTTGTTCGCACGATGCCTCACCTACACATACCGATTTTGACCGCCGCTGCCGCGCACCCCAACCGACTTACGGCGTGAATACCCCTAGGCGTTGTTTCCAGTCGTCCCACGTCGTGCGGGGGTCCTGAGGTAAGCGTCTGAGGACGCGCTTTTCCCCTTGGGCCTTTTTCTCAGCATTGCCGCTCCATGCCATCTGTCCAGCCACTCGAACCGCACCATAGATCGCACCTATCGTCACTGCGCCAACCTCAAAATCCTCCATGGCCATTTTGAGGATCTGATCCGCCTCTTCCCGCGAACGCGTTTGGGTCCAGTAGAGGTAATCATGGACCACGGCAGCATAGGCATACTCCCCGTCAGGCCGCAGGGCTGACCAAAATATTCTTGGGATACTGGCAAAGTCCGTGACGAATCCGGTGGGGACGGTCACCGGCTCATACGCGCCTTGTCCGGGATTGGGCCTCCAGGAAATGGGGGCGGTGAGGAAATAGATGGGTTCGCGGAACCTGGAGAGCCGTAGTACCCCGCCCGGCGCTTTTGATACACTCATCCACTCGTTCATCCAGCTCTCCATGGTTCTGGCCTGGGCCGACGAGTCAGGCTCTTGCGCGTGACCGGCTCCTGAAAGTCTCCATCCAGAGATTATTCCCACTCCCATGGGGAGGCAGGCGGCTATCCCCGCAGCTAATCGAAGCACATGGCGCCTAGTCAGCATCTTCCCTCCTTCCTTGCGAAGGTGTCGGTTCAGGGCTCCTCACTTTCAGCCTCCCAACACCAACGTGAGACAGACGAGCAGCGCACTCCGTACCATCAGCGCTTGAACTCCTTCCAGAGGCGATAGGCTCCAAGGCTTGCTGTGAAGACAGCGGTGATAATGGTGAAGACAACAGCCAGCCGTGCATTGTGCCATAGGGCATCCAACGCGGTCAGGCGGTGTTGAACCGGAATCTGGCTATCTTTTGTTCGGATCTGCTTGGCCATGCCGTCGGCCACGAGATGCATGCCGCTCGCCTTTGCAGTCAGGCTGATCTCTTGAATCGTGAATCGATCGAGCTGTTCCAATCCAATAGCTTCATTCTTCTTAATCGGGATCGTGCCAAGATGCGGGTAATCTGGAAAGGTCATCGTCCCCTCACCGGTCAGCGCGCTGACTCGCTCCCCTGAGGACTCCTGTTTGGTGAAATCCAGTGTAGTGACGGGAATGCGGATGAAAATTGAAATTGTCGATTGACCGGCGGCGAAGGTCGGCGATAGGATTGGACCGTCAGACGAGGCGTTAACCTCAATTCCGGAGGCGCGCTCAGGCAGGCGGACTCGGTAGGTCAACTCGTCGTATCGCTGAAACGGTGTGTCTGCAGGGCCACGTAACTCAGTGTGGCTGGCAATCAACTTCAACGGCTCGCGAAACGACAGGCTCACATGTTCTTGCCCTGCGATCTTCACCGTGAGGCCTTCGTTGAGTCCTCCGTTTTTCCCTTCTCTGGTTTCCAGCGTGACGTGCGCTCCTGGCGCCACTGCCATGGCATCGAGATGGAAAGTTTTCTGCTCATTCCTGTTGAGTCCTTCCACGGTCACGCGTGGATGGCGCGTGGAATCCTTGGCGGCCAGCATGGCTTTTTTTGAGCCTATGACGGTCAGCGGCTTCCAAGCTGTCGGTGGAAAGTCATCCGTTTCGACCTGATATTGTGACGGGTCGGCCACTTCCAAGGTTTCCGGCTCAAACGTCATGGCCGTGAATTTCTCAATGGCGACTGAGCGAACATCGAGTGGACCCAAGCGCGGGTTCCCTTGCGTTTGATTTGTATCCACGACGAACTCGATTCGCTCCGTGGTGAGGTCCACCTGGACCCGTGCTGGTATCGACCACAGCATGAGGCCGATCACCACGGCCGCGGCCAGCGCAGTCGGCAGGGTCACGAACCAGAGGGGATGAACTCGTTTCCACCAGGGCTTGAGACCGATCTCCATTCGTCGTGGCGGACTCTTCACGAGTCGTTCAATATCTTTGAGGAGTTGAGAAAAGCCAGGATGATTAGCGCCTGGTTCCCAATCCACTAGGGATTGGAACGTCCGTTGAGTGAAGCCCAGCGGGATGTCACTTCCATCGATTCTGATGGGGAGGTACTTCTCTTGCTTCCTGGCTTCATCGGCTTCCGCTTGGACCCACTCGGAATCGACGGATTGTTCGGACCACACGACAATCGCACAGCTCGCGGTTCTGAGCTCCTGCCGAATCACCTGGTTGAACGATCCGCCGGTGGGAATGTTGCGGTCCCACCAGACCGACCAGCCATGCGCCTCCAACATCTTGGCGAACGTGTCGACCCATGGGCGGTCTTTACTGGAATAACTGATGAAGATGTCACTCATAGGCAATGCCCGGGGGGAAGGGCCTCGTCCACTACCTGGCCGTGGGCTTGTGAAGAAACCGTATGGTCTGGTCTAAAGGTTTATTGGTATCGAGGAAAAATCCCTTACAGACCAAAGCATGGCGAGCTTCTTGCGCGCCTGCTGCATCCCATCGCACGGTAAATGGACGGCCGCCCGGTATTCTCCTGAAGGATTGGCTCATCAGCGGATCTGCCGTTCCATCCCGAAGAACCTTACAGGAAAGTCGCGCATCGCCGTTAATCTTCATCGTGAAGAGATAGCCGCCGATTTTCTCGGGTGGCGTGGCGTGGTAGAGGATGGCCGGTGCGACATCTTCATCTGCGGCAGGCGTCTCTTTTTTTAAGCGAATCAGTACGCCCAATTCATAGATGTTGAGCCGTTGATCCAGTTGACGCAACACCGTGTCTGTCGGCCATGTGAACTCATTGAGGGAGTTCGCCTGCCACGGCTTTGTTGGTTTGATCTTGTCGAGCCAATAGAACAGCCGGTAGTCCTGTTCACGGACTGTGAGATGAACGGCGGGCTGGCTTTGTAGATGGAATGCGACCCGAAGTTGGCCTGGGAGTTGGGTGGCAGGCTCTTGATAGTCGACGAGAACGGAAATGAGTTCGATGTCATAGCCGGACACCGGCTTTGACCTAATGCCTTCAAACCGATCCCCACGATTTTGGTAATCCAAGTTTGAATCGGCCCAAAGAGACAGGGGCAGAATGAGCAACACCAGAGTGACGAACTGTCGCGTGAGCGTGCGAGCCATGGTGGCATCCAATGAAATGGCTGCAAATCGGTTGAGGTGTTACCCGGAAATCGCCGGAGTATAGTCCAGACACGTAAGTGAGTCTAGCGATGAATGGAGGGTTTCAAAGACAAGGGATGGGATGGACAGGCGCTTCTGGTGGGTCGCCTTAACAGATTGTTGCACACTGCCTGAGTGTATAAAATGGCATGGTGCCTATATGTTCCAGACTCTTTCAGGGATCATCGCAGGATGCTCAAAAAGGCCAGACTTCTCACCCACCCACCCCCGGCGCGCCGAGACACGCCAGTAGCCCTGGCGAGGGCCTTCCAACTTTTCATGCCGTTCTTGGAGGGAGCAGCCAAGGCTGTCCTTGACTGCGCGCATCGAACGATATACATGCTCCCTCCAAGCTCGCTTGTTTCCTCTCTGGGGATGGGGACTGATGGATCTTCCACTGCGCGCGTCGGACGAGCACATCCCTATTGTGCGCGTTCCGCGAGCACAGAAGACCATCAGCCCCCATCCCCTCCTTTTTCAGCATCCTGCTAGGACAGTATGAGCGATTCGTCAATCAGCGAGCCCAGCCTGAAATCAACCGCGCAGAAGATCGGCTGGTTCACCGCCGCCTGCGTTCTCGTGAGTAACATCATCGGAGGCGGGATCTTCACGACCACGGGATTGATGGCCCGTGATGTCGGCGATCCAATGCTGATTCTCCTATTGTGGTTCGTCGGCGCGCTTTTTGCGCTCGGTGGCGCGATGGTCTATGGGGAACTGGGGGCCGCTCTGCCCCATGCGGGAGGGGATTACGTCTACCTGCGAGAGGCCTATGGCCCGCTGGTGGCCTTTCTTAGTGGATGGACCTCGTTCACGATTGGCTTTGGCGCGGCAGTCGCGGCCTCAGCTATCAGTTTTTCATCCTACGCGCTGCGGGTTGTTCCAATCGAAGACGAACGTGGATGGGTGGCAAAGGGGCTTTCGCTGACGCTGTTGTGGGTTGCGACGCTGTTGCATTGTCGAGGGGTGGGAGCAGGCGGCCGTATGCAATTGTTCTTAACAACCACAAATGTCGTCGCGATTGGTGGATTAATTCTTGGCGGGTTGGCAGCGGTGGCAGGGCAGACTGACAATCTTTTTGCCAGACCCACCATGCAGCAGCCGACACTCGGGGCTTCTGCCATTGCGCTCGTGATTGTGACCTACTGCTATCTCGGTTGGAATGTGGCGGGGTATATCGCCGGCGACGTGGCTGATCCCAGGCGGATTCTCCCGAAGATTATGATCGGGGGCACCGCCTTCGTCGCGGTGATCTATCTGTTGCTGAATGTCGTGTATCTCTCAGCGCTATCGATCACGGAGCTGGCCAACGAACCGATTATACCGGTCGCGGAGAAGACAGCCGCTGCCTTGTGGGGGCCGCAGAGCGGGCGGCTGGTCGCCGCGATTCTTTGTCTCACCATCGCAGGAGCGGTAAGCGCCATGACCTGGGCAGGGCCCCGTGTCTATTGGGCCATGGCGCGCGATGGCATGATTAGCCCCTGGCTTGCTCAGCTCCATCCCCGCACCTCAGCTCCGGCGCGCGCGATCGTGTTCCAAAGTTTCTGGGCGTCATTGCTCATTCTGAGCGGAACCTTCGAGCAACTCCTCGTGTACAGCGGCCTCGTGCTCTCGTTGTTTATGGCTTTGACCCTCTCTACGATCTTTCGTCTTCGTCCCACCATCGCCGTGAGCCCTCATCAATATCGCGCCCCGCTTTATCCCTTCTTGCCGGCAGCCCTCGTTATCGGAGCGGGTGCAATGGTGCTCTACAGTCTCGTTCAGCGACCGACAGAATCATTGTTTGGCGCGGCAACTGTCCTGAGCGGAGTCCCGCTCTACTACTTCTGGCGCAGATCTCTCAATCTTCCTCAGGATAAATCCTGATGAGGCTTGTCAAAAGACTCTCTAATAAAATGTGAATCGCTTTACTCTACCAGCATCTGATCATAGAATAAGCATGTAAAATACGAGAACCTTGAATACCTCATCTGGCCACGCAACGCATGTCACATACGCTCGAACTGACCTGGCACCTCATCAAACGGGATTTTCAACTCCGATATGCTGGATCGACCCTCGGCATTCTCTGGTCGTTGGCGGCTCCCATTTCGCAATTACTCATTCTCGTCTTCGTCTTTCGTCGCGTCATTCCTCTTGAAATTGAGCATTATCCCTTGTTTGTTTTTACCGCCATTCTCCCTTGGAATTGGTTCAGCTCTTCATTGAGCGCCTCGGCGTTTGCATTCGTCTCCAGTCGCGATCTCCTGCGTTATCCGAACTTCCCTTCCGGGCTCATCATTGTGGTCAACACGATAACGAACATGCTGATTTTCCTCCTTGGTCTGCCGATTCTGCTTGGCATGGCGCTCAGCCAACAACTTTCCATCAGCTGGCTCGTCATGGGGATCTTGCCGCTCCTCCTGCTTATTCAGGCGGTCCTCACAACTGGCTTGGGATTGTTGATTGCGACGGCAAATATATTTTATCGGGATGTCTCGCAAATTACTCATATTGTGCTGTCACTGCTCTTTTTTCTCACACCCGTGTTCTATCAGCTTCCGGTTGACAGCGCCTATAGGGTTCTGTTCGAGATCAATCCAATGTCGGTGGTGATACAAAGTTATCGCAAGGTTTTGCTCGACGGTACCGCACCGGATTGGCTATCCCTCGCGTTGGCCTTTACCACGAGTCTCGTTATATTTCTGTTCGGCTACTGGATCCATCAACGTTACGAATCGGACGTCATCGATGCCATCTAAACAATCCTACGCGACGACAATCACATGTCCAAGCCCTCGCGCCCGTTACTGAGGTAACCATGCCGATTGTCTTGAGCGCCCAAAAAGTTTCCAAACGATTTCTCCGCTATCGGAACCGCACCACAACCATGCGTGACACTCTCACGCGCGTACTCACGTTCCGGGCGAATCCTCAGCCGTCGACCTGGGCACTCCATGACGTCAGCTTTACTGTTGAGCAGGGGCGGGTCTTTGGGATCATCGGCCACAACGGCGCGGGCAAAAGTACGTTGCTGCGATTGCTGTGTGGAGTCGGACGTCCCACATCAGGACGTATTATGCGAGAAGGGCGAGTCAGTGGAGTCCTTGAACTGGGTGGCGGCTTTAATCTCGAGCTGACCGGCAGACAAAATCTGGTTACGGCCGGGCTCTTGAGCGGCATGCGGCAAGAGGTAGTTCGAGATCAAGAGAAGAGCATCATCGCCTTCGCTGAATTGGAACACGTCATCGATCAGCCGATCCGAACCTACTCAACTGGGATGTACCTTCGGTTAGCCTTTGCCGCTGCCATTGCCCTCGACCCCGCCGTGTTGGTACTCGATGAAGTTCTTGCCGTAGGCGACGAACGATTTCAACGCAAGTGTCTCGACCGGATCGGCGCTCTCAAGTCTTCCGGTTCAACCCTTATCATTACCTCGCACAACGCCGATCAAATCCAGGCGCTGTGCGATGAAGTGCTCGTGCTGGAAGAGGGACGAGTTGTCATGCAAGGCGACCCTCAGACGGCGGTGTCCTGTTATCACGATCTCATGCGGCAGCGAAGCGAGGTTCGTTCGGCCAAAGTGGGCAAGGATGAAGCAGTCACGCGCCTCACCTTCTCACAGGGAAAACGCCTGGGAACCGAAGAGGTGCAGATTACGAACTTTGTGGTCTATGACAACCATGGCCGAAGGACAGAAACCGTCGCTTCCGGAACAGCGATAACAGTCGAGGTGAGTTTTTCTATCACCGAGCCTGTGAAGGACATGGCGTTCACCCTTGGAATTTTCAGCGATACGCACGCCAAGTGCTCGGAGGTCACCATCGCCTCGACACATGATCTCTTTGGGCAGATATCCGATACAGGTACGATTCGGTGCGAGTTCGGACCGCTCCCTCTCCTACCAGGCACCTATTTCTTGAACGTGGGGTTCTATCCTACCGACTGGTCACGCGCCTTCGATTATCATTGGCAAATGCACCCGTTACACCTAACGGGCGACTCGGCTGACAATCGCGGAGTAACCGGTATTGTAGTCCTTAATCCTCGATGTTCTATGAAGACATGAGATCTTCAGCTCTGCAATACCACGAACAGTTCCGACCCCGGCTGCCGGAAACTGCCTCTATACGATGTGTAACGCTGTTGGTTACAGGATTATTTCTGATAACAGGGCTTCATTTCCCTGACTCGGCAATCGGGGCCGATTATTACATTAGCAAGGCTGGCAATGACGCACATGATGGTCTGACACTCGTGAGTTCATGGGCCACACTTGTGCCTGCAAACAAGAAGAATCTGGTCCCTGGTGATCGTATTCTTCTTGAGGGAGGCAGCAGGTTCGCCGGGCCTCTTCTCTTCGATTCGGAGGACCGTGGGACCAAAGTTGCTCCCATCGTCGTTACCTCCTACGGCGAGGGGCGCGCCTCGATCCTCGCTGGCGTTGGAGCCGGTATCGCTGCCCTGAACACAGCCGGGATTTTCATCTCGGACATCGAAATCATTGGTTCTGGTCGAACAAACAATGAGGCCGACGGCATTAGCTTTAATCTATCCCAGAACGGTGAGGGTCACTTTCAGGGAATTACCATCTTGCGTATGGTCGTTCACGGGTTTGGTCGGAACGGCATCGCGATCGGAAGCTGGAATAGTCCGAGCGGGTTTCAGGACGTCAAGATTCAGGAGGTTGAAGTCCACGATAATGGATTGTCCGGAATCGTCACGTATGCCGAATCGCCTCGGGCTCACAAATCTGTTTACATCGGCTACTCGAAGACCTATCGTAATGCCGGTTCGCCTGATGTTACCCCGAGCGGGAACGGGATTGTTCTCGGCGGCGTGGACGGAGGAATCATCGAGCGGTCTCAGGCTTTCGATAACGGTTGGCAGGGCGATGGAGGAGTAGGCATCTGGACATACGAGTCTACGAACATTCTCATCCAACATAATGAGGCTTATCACAATCAGACAGCCGGTACCAGGGACGGCGGAGGGTTCGATTTGGATGGGGGCGTGACTCATTCGCTCATACAATACAACATCTCACACGAGAACGATGGGGCTGGATTTCTTCTCTGCCAGTATGCCGGTGCGTCGTCCTGGTCGAAGAACATCCTCCGACACAACCTGAGTATCGACGATGGCCGGAAAAATTCTTACCCAGGCATTCTGGTCTGGAACAATGGAACGGGCCTTGACGAAGCGAAGATCTACGACAATCAGATTGTCATGCGCAAGACAAGGTTTGAGTCCCCGACAGTCCTTCAGATTCGCACTGAGGGAACTCGACATTTTTCTATTTTCGACAACGTCTTTGTGACAATCGATGCGCCCGTGTCGCTCGCTATTGCAGCCGGACAGACAAATTTGAATTTAGCACAGAACATCTGTCGGCCCCAAACCTGTCTTCGTGCGACTCCCTAGCAGTTTCCGCTAAGGATTTGGAGTAGCCAATAGATATTGACTTGTTCAATAGCTTCCTAAGGCTGGATCAGAAAGACCACGAGAATCGCTCGACCTTCTTTTGGGGAAGTGTAATGGATTTTTATGCGGACTAGCTTAGCCTCGTCCATGTTTTGAGTTTTGCCAGCATTTGATCGAGAAGTTTCTAAAGGTGCAATTTCGATGTATGGACCGATCAAAGTTATCGACATTGAGCTGAGCCATCCTATAAAGGATCTCGGAGACCTTTATGGGTACCATAGTCTAAAAGGTCTTGTCAGACTTCATGGAACCCCAATCGGCTATGTGAATCTTCCAATTTCTAATGGTAGCATCGCTGCTGGTACAATTGGGAAGGCAATTACAGATCAACTCAGTTGGGCTTTGATTCGCCATATCGTCAGATTCCAAATCGAGAGCCCTGTCTCCTCAGATGGCATCAATCCCACAAGACTCCTCTTCACCCCCACCCCCAAAATTATCGGCCGGAACAGCCCTTCTGTAACCGTGGCCGTATGCACGAAAGACCGCGCAGAAGATCTCTCGGTGTGTCTTCCGTCACTGGCCTCGTTATCATACCCCGAATTGGATGTCCTCATCGTCGACAATGCACCCAGCACTCCTGCGACAGAGCAACTCGTTCGCGAGCACTACCCTCAGTTCCGCTACATCCGTGAACCACGCCCAGGTTTGGACTGGGCACGAAACCGCGCCATTGCCGAGAGTGTGTCTGAGATCATCGCGTTCACTGACGACGATGTGGTTGTCGATGCGCACTGGGTCTCGGCTCTCTCGGCACGATTTGCAGAAGATCCTGACGTGATGGCTGTGACAGGACTTGTCGTCCCCTACGAGCTAGAATCCGACTCGCAAGTCTTGTTCGAGCTGTATGGCGGATTCGGTAAAGGGTTTGACCGCAATTGGTATCGGCTCGATCGTATTATGCCAAGAGGTCATGAACGCTATCATATCGGTGCAGGGCGTTTTGGGACCGGCGCCAACATGGCGTTTCGTCGTCGGCTCTTCGACCGCATCGGCCGCTTTGATCCGGCCTTAGACGTTGGCACCGTCACCAATGGGGGCGGGGACTTGGAGATGTTTTTTAGAACGTTGGAAGAAGGCTTCACTCTCGTGTACGAACCGTGTGCCATGGTGAGGCATCGTCACCGACGGACCTATGCCCAGCTTCGCACCCAGTTGACGAACAACGGGATCGGCTTGTATTCCTTTTTTGTGCGCAGCGCGATCGCGTATCCGAGGCGCGGTCCGGCAATTGCGGTATTCAGTATCTGGTGGTTGTGGTGGTGGGGAACGCGTCGCCTTCTTCGCAGCATTCTGCGCCCCGGAATTTTCCCTCGGGAACTGATTCGCGTGGAACTCGTTGGGTCCTTGAAGGGATTGATTCGTTATTTTCAGGCCCGCCGCATAGCCCGCCGGCTGACGAACCTCAATGCGCCTGGTTGTTCGGCAACGGATCAGCCCTCGCCGGAGGCGAATAGTTGTTCCCAGCAACCCGAGCCTCCGACAATTGAATCGAGATCCGATACAGATTGCCTTCGCGATCCAATCCACTCGATCGGCATTCGCATGGTCGACCTTGCCAAAGCACAGGTTCCGCTGACCGACGTGACTCCGTATCGACACATTCACACGTATGTAAGCATTGGCCAGAATCTGATCGGAAACATATCATTTAGGAACCATGGTGGCAGAATTCCTATATCGCGTTTGCTGGATGCCGTTGCTGACCAACTGACGATGGCCATCCTGGACCCTGGTCGGCGTTCTAGCGAGAAAGCCCTGTGGGTGCATGCCCAATCAGCGCTCTCTCGACAGTTGCCGCCACACGAGGACCTTCCCGAACGCGTACTGCAGGACACCTTGATTTCTATTATTGTCGCGACCTGCAATCGACCTGAACAGCTTCGAGGCTGTCTGCTGAGCCTCACCAGGCAGGACACAGCCAAACGGCTAGAAATCATTGTGGTCGACAACCGCCCTGGTTCCCATTCTCTCGCCGGTCTTGCCACAGAGTTTCCAGATGTCGCCTTTCTTGAGGAACCGCGTCGAGGGGTATCGTTTGCTCGCAATACCGGCATTGTTCACAGTAAAGGACATGTGGTTGTGACCGTGGACGACGATGTCGTTGTTCCTACTGATTGGCTTGACAAATTGGTGGCGCCATTTTCCCGTCATGACGTGATGGCCGTAACGGGAAATGTGTTGCCGTTCGAACTTGAAAATCGAGCGCACATTCTCTTCGAGGAATATGGGGGCCTCGGTCGAGGGTTTAAGCGATTAGAATTTGACGACAAGTGGTTCGAGTCTTTTCATCGCTCAGCCGTGACGACTTGGAAACTAGGCGGAACAGCCAACTCAGCCTATCGAGCCAGCATCTTTTCCGATCCCTTCATCGGCTTGCTTGACGAAGCGCTGGGACCAGGAACGCCGACTGGTGTTGGTGAGGATACGTATATCTTCTACAAGATCCTCAAGGCCGGCCATACCATTGTGTACGAACCGTCGGCACTGGTGTATCACCATCACCGTGCTACGGTATCCGAGCTTGCTCGGCAGTTGTACAACTACAGTAAGGGCCACGTCGCATACCATCTCACCACACTCTTCAACGATCAAGATCTGAGGGCTTTGATTCATCTGACAGTGCATTTACCACGAGCGCATCTTGGAAGAGCCAAACGTCGCTTGCTCGGAAAGACCCGCTATCCTCTGTTTCTCCTACTGGTAGAGATTGCCGGAAATATTGCAGGACCTTTTTCACTCTGGCGATCACTGCGTCTGGCACGTCGCCTCGGACGCACCAGTTATGCGCCATCGTCGGCCTCCAATTCGAACATTATGGAAGGCCCAGGAAGCACGGCTGCTGAAACAGGTCGGCTGAAACCTAAAACGACGCAAGACGGATTCTGATTAATTATCTTCCTTTTACGTATAAGTCGGAAATATAGGCGATACTTGGAGGCTTGAAGAACGAACGCACCACTTTTGGGTTGTTGCCGATTTCGGCAGGCTGTGAGCCCACTCGCGCCTCCAGGCTTTCGCCCGGTTGCAGAGGCTTGTGCATATAGCCTGTACGGTTGGCGTGGCGCCACACCAGTTCTTCCGGATTCAGATCAGGCGCGTAGCCAGGCAGCATATGCAAGGTCAGCGGCCTTGGGTGGGATGCTACATAGGTTTTCACGGCCTTCGTCTTATGCGCGGGCATGCCATCCAGCACTAAGCGCAACGGATTTTTGCGCCTATACATCAACGGTTTGAGCCGTTCCACGAACGACTCGCCATGGAGTGCGCCGTGGTACCTAGTGAAGTGATACATAAATAGCTTTACTTATTATGCCGTACGTGTATACTCTTCCTC
>Ga0163150_10002055_pt1 | contig 32248 bp, 30 predicted proteins | sample OliLakLV19P2IB_FD_148628 | JGI IMG/M metagenome (GOLD analysis project Ga0163150, IMG submission 148628) | Freshwater microbial mat bacterial communities from Lake Vanda, McMurdo Dry Valleys, Antarctica - Oligotrophic Lake LV.19.P2.IB | ecosystem: Environmental > Aquatic > Freshwater > Lake >...
TTGGGCTTGGACTCTCGGGGGGCTGTAGCAGCGGCAAGGAGATCCGTTAACTGGCGCGGCCCCGCGATTTCGTTTCTGTGTTGGTCTCGATTTGGCTCCTCAGGTAGGATTCGAACCTACAACCCTTCGGTTAACAGCCGAATGCTCTACCGTTGAGCTACTGAGGAACGTTCGAGCGTCTTTAATATTACAGCAGAGGCACCTTGGAGATGTCAATCACGCGACGTCGATTTTGATCGGATTCCTGTACTACGTCCCACACCAGAAAGGCAGGTTCACGACTGGCGCAGATCCCGAATTATGCCGTTTCTGTCGAGCCGGAGGCGTCGCCCTCTCCACTGAACGGTTTTGCCGACCGAACCTGCAATCCAGACGGCAAATCCAAGCAGATCGCGAACCGGCATCAGCCACCAGAACCTGCGGGTAAGCGGGTCGCGAAGAACGAGGCAGCCGGAGATCCAGCCGGTCGCCAGTCGAAGCACCAGCAGAGCGCCTGCAAGCCAGGTGTAGCCAGCCAGCGCTGCAATTAGACTCCACAGGGTTGCGTTCGTGACCGGAAGACCGAAATACCCGGACCGCGACACGCGTATTGTACGAGCCCATCTCACCTGGTGATTCCACACGTCGCGCCATCTGCCCGCCAAATGTGTGGAGACCACCATCCGCGACAGATCAACGTTCATCCCCAGCGCGGCCACACGCTTTCCCAACTGGTAATCATCGGCGATGAAGTCACGGAGTGCCGCGAACCCGCCCACCCGGGCCAGTGTTTCCGACGTAAGAGCGAGAGTGGAGCCGAGCCCGAACTCCCGCACGCCAACAAACGGGGCGACCAGCGCGCTGGGAGCAAAGTCAGTTGCGATACCCAGGGCTTCGAGCAGGGCAGGCAAGGTGCTCGCCGAAGCGCGGTACAAGCAGGTGACCAGGCCCGTACCCGGCGTCAGGAGTGAGGTGACCAGACGGTACAGATAGTCATGCGGGACGCTGATGTCGCTGTCATTTACAACCAGTACGCTGTGCCGAGCCACAGCCGCCAGATCCTGCAACGTTCCAACCTTCGCGTTGGGAGCCACCGTCGGGCAGTCGACGATTCGGATAGCGACATTCGGAAACTCGCGCTGTAGCTGCTCGATGGCACGGCGGCTGGGGTCGGCTGGATCGTACAGTCCGAAGAGGATTTCAAATTCCGGGTAGTCGATGCGGGCGTGTGTGCGGATCGCTTCGAGAAAGCCCTCGTCAGCACCTCTGACCGGCTTCAGAATCGAGACCGCGGGCTTCCAGGTTGCCCATGAATCGGTTCGCGTCAGTTGGCCAAAACACGCGCGAATCGCGGTGATTTGGTAGCCGGCGGCTATCAGGCAGAGAACGAAGATGATGCCAAATGGGATCAAAGGGCCAGAATCGCAACTCCGCAGGCAATCAGGAGCGACGCAACCCAGCGCCTCCAGTTCACCTGCTCATGCAGAACCCACTGTGCCATAGCGGTTTCGAAAACGAAACTGAGGGCGGTGGCGGGCACGGCGAAACTTAGGTCGGCGGTCTGCAGCAGAAGTACGAAAGCGCCGAAAGACGTCGCCATAACGACGACGCTGAGGATCATCCGCGGCTTACGAAAGAAGCTGATGGCCGCCTCGCCGATGCCAGACTGCGACTGCCGCTGCATCTGGCTCGCCTGAAGGAAATCGGCGGCAATCGTCGAGAGAACGACCCCAGCCACCAGGAGCCAGGGATTCATTCCGCCTGCTTGTCGGCTGTCGTTTTGGGAGGGGTGGTGGCAGCCAGTGCAATTCCGGCCACGATCAGGAGGGTCGCGGTCCATCGAAGAGCCGAAACATGTTCGCCGAGAAACACCGCCCCAGTGATTGCGGTCAGGACGTAACCGGTGGCGGTGACTGGAAGCACATAGCTCAAATCCGCCCAGCTCAGCAGAGTTGCCCGAACCAGAGTCCAGAAGACAAGCAGGGCGATACCCGCCAGCGTGGCGGGTCGAAGAAACGCCTCGACGCCGCTGGTGCCATGCATTCCGTGGCTCAGCAGAGTATTTCCGGCCAGATTGCTAAGGACGACAACGGCCGTAAGGAGATGGACTTTCGCGGGCAGGACCCGCATCAGTCACCCATGCCGGGGACGGTACCGGCGGCTGCGGCCGCTGTGCTCCTGGCGTGGTCCTTCACAAACTGCTTACGCTTTGCCCGAAGCGCCATGTATTCCCGAGCTTCTTTGTACAGGCGGGGAATGTCATTGTTCACGATGGCCTTCTTCACTATGCGCCACGCAGCCCGCGGCCGAAAGTAATACTCGCCGTAGAACCGCTCCACCCACTCCACCAACTCGCCGCGGTTCAGGCCGGGATACACGATGTTGGGAAGCTGATGGCCGCTCTCGTCCGTCATCGAGTCGATGGTGATCAGGTTATTCGTCTTTGCGTAGTCGTAGAACTCGGTCCCCGGATACGGATGAGCGATGGAAACCTGAATGGTTTCGGTGTCGAGCTTTTTGGCGAAGTCGATAGTCTTACGAATGCTCTCGCGCGACTCGCCGGGCAGGCCGACGATGAAATCGGCGTGGATGGTCAGCCCCAGCTTGTGGCAGTTATCCGTGAAGCGCTGCGCCATGTCGACGGTGGCGCCCTTCTTGATGTTCTTCAGGATCTGCGGGTCGCCACTCTCATATCCGACGATGAGAAGGCGTGCGCCAGCGTCCTTCATGGCCTTGAGCGTGTCGTAATCGGTGGTGACGCGCGAGGTACAGGACCAGGTGAAGTTCAGCGGCCTGAGCTTCTCGCAAAGCTCGATAGTACGCTTCTTCTGGTAATTGAAGGTGTCGTCGTCGAAGAAGATTTCCTTCAAACCGGGAAAGTTCTCGAGAGCATATTTGCATTCGGCGGCGATGTCGTCTGACGAGCGCAGGCGCCACCGATGCCCAGAGTGAGTCTGGGGCCAGAGGCAGAACGTGCACATCGCAGGGCAGCCGCGCGATGTGTAGAGGGAAATGAACGGATTCAGAAGGAACGGAACGTTGTAATTGCGGAAGTCGAGGTCGCGTTTGTAGACCTTCGTCACCCAGGGAAGCTCATCGAGGTTCTCGATAAAGCCGCCTTCGGGATTGTGAACGATCCGGCCGTCTTTCCGGAAGCTCACGCCCGGGAGTTCTTCGAGCGGCGTGCCCTGAGCGTACTTGACGATCTGGTGGTCGAACTCGCGGCGCACGATGAAGTCGATTGCCGTCTCCTCAAGTGCCTTATCCGGCTCGACGGTTACGGGCGGTCCCACGAAGGCTACTTTCAGCTTCGGGTTTGAGTCCTTCATCATCTGGGCGATCTTCACATCGACGGTGAAACCGGGCGTGGAGGTGAACAGCACCAGTAGCTCGAAGTCCCGGGCCATTGCCACGGTGTCATCGATAGAAATCTTGTGCGGTGGAGCGTCGACGACCTTGCTGTCGGGGAGCATGCCCGCCGGATAGCAGAGCCATACCGGGTACCAGTATGATTCGATCTCGCGCGAGGCCGGCCAGCGCGAACTGGCTCCGCCATCGAATCCCTCAAATGACGGTGGATTCAGGAATAACGTTCTCATCAGCTTCTCTTGAGTTTAGGGCACCTGAACCTCCGATCTCAACGAAGGGTCAGGCAACTGCTCCAAATCGGACCTGGAAGGTCGTAATGTGGTTCCAGTAGGCGCACGATGCAGCCACTGAGCCAGCAAATCATCCAGGTCGCTGGGCTGGAACGGTTTGGTAAGAACGTGGTCCATGCCGGAAGCGAGGCACCGGGCACTCTCCTGGGATGTCGCATGAGCCGTTAACGCCACGATGGGGAGCCGCGTTCCGGATACCGCCTCTGATTTGCGAATCTGCCGACAAGCTTCAAAGCCATCCATCTCCGGCATCTGGCAGTCCATTAGAATCAGGTCATACGGGAACTGCGACCACATTTCCACCGCCTCCCTGCCATTAGCCGCTATATCGACACGGTGCCCGCGCTTCTCCAGCAGCCTGCTCACCACCTTCTGATTGACCAAATTGTCCTCGGCGACCAGGATCCATGACGGGGACTGTGCGTTCATGGTCGTGGACTGCTGCAAGGCAGGCCGCTGACCTTCCTCCGGCGTTGACCGCGCTGGGTGTATCGGGAGGTGAACCCAGAACTCCGACCCCTTGCCAACGTCGCTCCGCACCCCAACGGATCCGTGCATAGCCTCGGCGAGGGATTTCGAAATAGCGAGTCCCAGTCCTGTTCCGCCCTGTCGTCGGGTGGTGGAGGCATCCAGCTGCACGAACTTGCTGAAGAGACGCAGTTGTGAGCTCATGTCGATTCCCGGTCCGGTATCGACCACTGACAGCCGCAGTTCCGTGTCGAGCCCCGATTCCACCGTTCGTGCCACGATCCGGACCAAGCCTCGCTCCGTGAACTTGATGGCGTTCGCCGTGTAGTTCAGTACGATCTGCCGGATCCGGCCGGCCGGCCCGGCCCACTTCCTCGGCAGTGAATCCGGATAGTCCAGTTCCAGTTCCAGACCTCGAGCCGCGGCCTGAGGGAGCATCAGGTCCATTACAGTCGACAAACAGCCATGAAGATCGAAGGTGGTGTTTTTCAGGACGATTTTCCCTGCTTCGATGCTTGAGAAATCCAGCAGTTCGTTGATCTGGTCCAGCAGGTACAGCGCCGACGTGCGGATAATCGCAGCGTCGGCCCGCTGTTGCGGACTGAGTTCGGAGTCGAGCAGCAAACCAGTCATTCCGATGATCCCGTTCATCGGAGTTCGAATCTCATGGCTGACAGTGGCCAGGAACTGCGACTTGAGGCGCGACGCCTCCAGCGCTTCGTCCCGTGCCGCTGCTGCGTCATGCTCCGCCTGTTTGCGGGCCGTCACATCAGTGACCACTGCCAGCAGCCGGGTCGCGCAACTCCGGCCGGAGTGCGAGAGTACTTCGCCGCGCGAGTGCAGCCAGTGGATGCTGCCATCTGGCCACACGACACGATAGTCCTCCAGATCGAGGCTGCCACTGATTCTGGCCATCCCTGTCGCCATCCGAAATCGTACTTCATCGTCTGGATGCAGCCGCTCCAGGACGTCTGACGCCTCAAACGGAGGTGTCACGCCATGAAGGCTGGCTGCTTCATCAGAAAAACGCAGCTTTCCTGTGATGCAACAGCATTCCCACGTTCCGGCGTGTCCGGCGCGCTGGGCAAGACGGAGCCGGTCGTTGCTGTCCGTCAGAGCTGCGGTGACATTGCGCTGGCGCGAGATGTCGTGCCCGTAAACCACGATCGCGCGGATGGCAGGTTCATCCAGCAGGTTGTGCCCGAACGCCTCAAAAACCAGCCACTCGCCGGCCGCATCCTGCAGGCGGAACTCAACCGGAGCCGTGAGGCCGGATTCGCCGATCAGATCACGAAGCGCGATTTGGCAGGCAGGTGCGTCTTCGGGATGAATGAACGACCAGACAGACTGATTTACCAGGGACTCGGAAGTCCGGTTTAGCAGGCGAAGGACGGAGGGGCTGACATAACGAAGTGTTCCGTCGCGGTCAATGGTCGTTATGATTCCGGTGGCATGCTCCATCAGGCAGCGGTACCATGCCTCGCGTTTCATCACCTCACGCCGGGTTGCCGATTCCTCGGTGATGTCGTGCATCAGCAGCAGCACACAGGCGCCGCCCGAGTAGGGCATGGGCTCGCTTGTGATCTCAACCTCGATCGGTTTGCCGGACGCAGTACGGTGCACTACGCGGTTATGGCGATCCGGTGCGGACATCTCGATCGATTGCACAGAAAGACCGATGAAATCGTCTCGGGAGTAGCCGTACTTGCGTATCGCAGCGGCATTCACCGCCACAATTCGTAACGTGGCCGCATCGTGAATCCACATTGGAAGCGGGTTGCAATCGAATAACGTTCGGTATTGCCGCTCCGTGTCGGCGAGGCGAGTTTCGAGAGAACGCTCATAAGTAAGCGGGCGAACGCTGCTGACAATGGCACTGCGGCCTTTGATCTGGATCAGCGTATTGGCGACGCGCACATCCACCGGCTTTTCCGCCGCACCGCGATGCTGAGTCTCATGGACTCCGGGCGGGAGGGAAGCTGCTCCGGTCACATCCCGCATCAGAGCGCCTCGAATCTCCGTCTCGTCGCGGTCATACAGCGCACACGCGGCGGGATTGGCTGCCAGGACTCTCTCCGTCGCCGGATCGTAGATCAGGATCGGCTCCATCGCAACGTTGAGAATTTGCCGGTCTAAGCTGCCGTAGTCCAGTTCCTCTGTTTCCATCGCAATCTGGTGGTTTCCCACCTGCACCCTCAAAGCTCTCTTCGGTCGACGCGCGACCCGTAATAGATAATTTTTGAAAAAATTGCGCCGACCGTCTGCTATCGTGGCCCATGAGTATGATCCGAATCGCCAATGGACAGGGTTTCTGGGGCGACTGGCTGGAGGCTCCCGCCCGACTGCTGGAGCAGGGCCCCGTCGACTACCTCATGCTCGACTACCTGGCCGAGGTCACCATGTCCATCCTGCAAAAGCAGCGAAGGGCGGACACAAACCTTGGCTATGCCCGTGACTTCCCGCCTTTGATCGCAGGCATCGCCAGCCATATACGTGATCGCCGTGTTCGTGTGATCGCCAATGCCGGGGGCGTGAACCCGATCGCCTGTGCCCGTGAGGTGCGCCGGCTCGCTCCGGGCCTCAGGGTCGCCGTGGTCCTCGGGGACGATCTGTTCGACCAGCTCGACGACCTTCTGGCGGCCGGGCATGAAATGCGCAACATGGATAATGGCGAGCCACTGGCGTCCATTCGGCCCAAAGTGCTGAGCGTGAACGCCTACACAGGGGCATTTCCCGTTGCCGATGCGCTCGCTACCGGAGCCGACGTCGTAATCACAGGACGCTGTGCGGACCCGGCGCTGGCGCTCGCCCCCATGATCCACGAGTTTGGCTGGCAGTCCACCGACTGGGATCGACTGGCCGCCGGCATCGTCGCCGGTCACAGCATTGAGTGCGGCGCTCAGTCCAGCGGAGGGAACTGTCAGGTGGACTGGACCACGATTCCGGACCTTGCCAACATCGGCTATCCCATTGTCGAGATGGAGCCGGACGGGAATTTCAGCGTGACGAAACACCCCGGTACAGGGGGCCGCATCGACAGCCATGGCATCAAAGAGCAGCTGATTTACGAGATCGGCGATCCCGCGCGCTACATCACGCCAGATGTAGTGGCGGATTTCACCTCTGTCCTGGTGCGGGACGACGGACCAGACCGTGTCCGCATTACCGGGGTAAAGGGCTCTCCCGCCACCCCGACCCTGAAGCTGTCAGTGAGTTATCTGTGGGGGTGGAAATCCATCGGCACTCTGGTTTACAGCTATCCGGATGCTGTAGAAAAGGCGCGTGCAGCCGACCGCATCGTGCGCCAGCGGCTGGAGCAGCTCGGCCTCCGGTTCGACGAGATCTACACCGAGCTCTTCGGCTTCAACGCCTGTCACGGCCCTGCTGCGCGTACCGACGAGAAAGCGGTGGCGGAGGTACAGCTGCGAATAGGCGTTCGGGGTCATGACAAAGCCGCGGTCGACCGGTTCACCCGCGAGTTGATTCCGCTGGTGCTGAGCGGCCCGCCCGGAGGCACCGGGTACGGCGACGGCCGCCCGGCTGTGCGTGAGGTGGTCGCGTTTTGGCCCGCCCTGGTACCCAGGGAAGTCATTCGTCCTTCGATTGAGGTGGTGGAATGAGAATCCCGCTGTCCCGCATCGCCCATGGCCGCAGTGGCGACAAAGGAGATACAGCCAACGTCGGCATCATTGCGCTGAACGACAGCTACTATCCCATCCTGCGCCGGGAACTTACCGCCGAACGCGTGAAAGCGTGGTTCGGCGACTTCGTCCTAGGCGAGGTAATCCGCTACGAACTGCCGAATCTGTCCGCGCTCAACTTCCTGATGCACGGCGCGCTGGGGGGCGGAGGAACACTCTCGCTGCGGACCGACGCCCAGGGAAAGACGCTCAGCTCCGCATTGCTGCGAATGGAAATCGAAGTCGACGAAGGAGAAATGTGAGCTTTATCGAGATCGCACGGGAAGACCGTGTGTTGCGGCTGACCCTCAACCGTCCGGAGAAAAAGAACGCGCTGTCGGCCGAGTTCTGCACCCAGCTCGCCGATGCTTTCGATGAGGCCAACTCAAACTCCGGCGTCGGCTGCGTTTTGCTGGAAGCCCGTGGCGACGTGTTTTGCGCGGGCATGGATCTCTCCGACGCCATCGGGCCGGACGCGGCTCAAAAGACCGCAATTCACGAACGGCTTTTCACGGTGGCCTCACGGTCGCTGAAGCCGATTGTCGCCGCCGTGGCTGGTCCAGCGCTGGGAGGCGGCGTCGGCCTGCTCTGCAATGCCCACATTGTGGTAGCGGCGCACGGCTGCAATTTCGGACTGACCGAGATTCGAATCGGCATGTGGCCGTTCATCATCTGGCGCGCGGTTGTCGCCACCATTGGAGAGCGCCGCGCTACGGAACTCGCGCTTACCGGGCGAATCTTCAGCGTGAACGAGGCGGTGCAGTGGGGGTTGGTGCACGAAGTCGCGCCGGCGTTTGAACTGGACGACCGGGCGTCGGCGACGGCGCATCACCTCGCCGAGTCGGCACCCCAGGCGATTCGGCTCGGCCTGGAGTACCTGAGAGCGTCGCGAGGCCTTTCTTCTGACGAATCCGGCCGTCTTGCTCTGCAGTTTCGGACGCAGGCCTTCGGGTCCGAGGATTATCGCGAAGGTGTCACCGCGTTTCAGGAGAAGCGTCGACCCGTCTGGCCCAAGATTCTCTGACGACTACTGCTGCAGGGTGGCCCGTTCCGGTTTCAGTGCTTCGAGCAGCGCATCGGCGAGGTCGGGCGGAAGTGACGTCTCCAGATACTCGCGTGCGATTCCGCGCAGGTGATCCTGCCCGTTGATCAGAGCATCGTGTGCAATGCGGATGTGATCCCGCGACAGCACCACCGCAAGCAGTACGAAAATGTGCTCCAGTGAGAGCTTCTGCTTCATGCGAGAGCCGCGCAGTTCCGCGCGAATGGCGGCGAAGATCGGTTCGGTGCCGACCGGGATGTCAGCCTGCGTTCGCAGCTGGTCCAGAGCACGCCCACAGCTAATTCGTACTCCGATATCCGGATCGTGCAGTGCGGCCACCAGCGCATCGGCGGCGCGAGCGGATCCGGCTGCCGCCAGGATGCCAGGGACACGGCGGCGCACATCCAGGGGCTCGCTGCGATCCAGCAGGTAGTCGGTGAGTTGACCCGTGTGGTCTGCCGCAGCCAGTTTCAATGCATGTGTCGCGGGACGGCGGAGGGCAGCATCGGCGAGCAGTGGCACCACGTACGGAATCAGGCTTCGATCCAGAAGTACCGGCCCGTCAAGCAGTCGTGCCATGGCGCTCCGGTCGGAGGAAGCCAGGATGTCGAACTGATCCTCCGGAGATGCGGCTGAACCAGTTTTTGCGGTTGCCGCGGTGGGCACGGCAGGGAATTGCGCCGTGTCGAACTGGGCGAGCGGCGAAGGCTCCTCATCCGAATAGTGTTCAAGGCTGCGTTCCAGCGAATGCAGGTAACCTCGGTTCAGCGTTCGCGATAACAGCCAGCCACCCGCCGACGCCACAGAAGCGGTAACCAGCATGACCGGACCGGAGAGCGCAGGTCCCAGATTGATGGCAAGCTGAGCGAAGCCTCCTCCCAGCGCGTCGCCCAGACGGTCGACCGTGACGTCATTGAAGGACTTGATCACGCGCTTCTCCGACGGCAGCATGGGCGTGTAGAGAAGCTCATACCCGGCGCGAAAAAACGACCCGCGCACAACAGCTTCGGCAGCTCTGGCTGCGGTCACAGCCGGGAGTCCGCCGGTGATGGCAGCAATCACCCCACCCAGGCTTACCGAGCCCGGGAGAGTGGCGACCGTTGCCCCCAGCCCGAGCTTATTCAGCAGCGTCGATGTGGCGCCCAGCTGGAGGATGAAGCTCAGGATTGCAGTGCCTGTGTGGAACATCGCGAAGAACCGGAGGAGCGGCTCGCCTGGGCCGAGTGTGTGACGTGCATCGGCCTTCAGCACGTAGTCCAGCAGTGCCGCGGAGAACGTCCCGGCCAGTACCAGCAAGCTGAGTTGTCGGAAATAGTTCGAGTTTCGGAGCAGATCCCACGGGCGTATGTGAATCACGTGGCGCGTCTGCGTTAGAGGCTCGGGAGCCGGGAGCATGAGGAGACAGAAGCTGGTGAGGACCTGCATTGTCGCCATCGCCAGCAGCACCGATTGGGCTGGCGCCATGGCTGCGAGACGCTCGGCAAGAAAACCTCCGGCGACACCGCCCGCCGTGCCCGCACCTGCGATTCGTCCGAATGCCTGTTTCGCGGTCCACGGATCGAACTGTTCATTGATCACGGACCAGAAGCCGGACGTGATGAGTGCTCCCAGCGCGACGACGTGAATATAGACGGCGATGGCGGACCAGCCGGGCCGGTAGCCCCACGTGAACCACTCCACTGTCTGAAGCCCGGCGCTGAACAGCAGCAGAGCAGGAACAAATCTCGCAGGGGAAAGCCGGTTCAGGATGCGACCCTGCAGCAGGCTGAGGACGATAGCTGTGAGCGCGGCGACGACCACCAGCAGCGGGAGTTGCGACGGCCGGTAATGCGTGAGGAACAGAGCGTCACGAGCGGCTTTACCAGCCACCTGGAACGCCATGGTTGTGGCAGCGCCCATCATGCTCAGGCGGATCACGAACTGCTGGGCGTTTGCGGCGGGCTCGCTCACTCGTTCACCAGTATCGGATGGGGAACGAGTGAGTGCGCGGTCAGGGGCACAGGAACGAGGGCGCGGTCTTTCACCACGCCCTCAGGGCATCATTCGACGTTGACCATCCAGGGCACGCCGTATTTGTCGATGCACATGCCGAAGAGTTTGGCCCAGAACGTCTGGGCCAGTGGCATCTGGGTCTTGCCGCCCTCGGCCAGTTCGCTGAAGATGCGCGTGGCTTCGTCTGCGTCCTTGATCGCGATATTGATGCAGAAGCCGGAGTGCTTTGTGAACTGGCCCATTGGAGCGTCGCCGCCCATCAGCGTGGCGCCCTCGGCAACATCGAGCCGGGCGTGCATGATCTTCTTTTTCCACTCCGGCGGTACGTGCGCCTCAGCCGGTGTTCCTTCGTTCGGGAACATCGCGCTGATTTCTTTTTTGAAGACCTTCGCGTAGAAGTTGAAGGCCTCTTCGCAGTTGCCGCCAAATCCGAGATAATTGATGAATTGCATGGGGAAAGTCCTTTCGATCTATTTTCGATTTTCGGCTGCGGCTCGCACACGCGACAACATGCGCGTCCAGCCCGTAGTGGTGTTTACGCCGTCGAGCAGCCCCGGAGGGACCAGTCCAACCGCGCGGTGAGTGAAACGTACAACGGTCATGCCGGCTTCTTCCGTCAGCCGGTACAGCACATGATTGAGGGCCGGGGCGGACATGAACAGGGGGCCCTGTAGTTCCAGCAAATTTGGAGCGCGGATGGACTGTACGTGCGCCCACAAGTGACCTGAGTTTTCGCCGAGGTCGCGATACCAGCGACCTCCTGGCCAGGCCTCCAGCTTCATGGGAAGCGGGCTGCCGTCCGGGGCCTCGCAATACGGACCCATTTGTTCCAGAATACTTTCGAAAACGATGTCAATGGTTGCGGCAATCGATTCGGTTTTCGTGATTTCGAGCGTCGGAATGCCTGCTGTGATCATTTCTTTTCCCCGGTAATGCGTTCGAGCATATTCTTTTCAGCGCGTTCTTTGAGGCTGTCGAGGTTGCGCTTCCAGAATCGCTCGAAGATCTTCAGCCAGTCCTGGACGGGCTTAAGCTCCTGCGGGTTCAGTCGGTATAGACGAGTCTGCCTCTGTTTAGTAACGGAAACGATGCCGACTTCGCGCAGTACACCCAGATGTTTGGAAACGGAAGGCTGCGCAATGCCGAGCGCTTCCACTACCTGCGTCACAGAGTGACCCTCGCCGTCAGCAAGTGCTTCAAGTATCCGGCGGCGCCACGGCTCGGCGATTGCGTTGAAAACATCCGTCGTGGTCGCTGCCCTCGCCATGGATGCAGTATATGTCCATATGGGAATATGTCAAGTGCGCATTGGTGGAAACTTACCGTATGTCGCGGCTCGCCAAAGCCACTCGGCGGGACCGAACTTGTGGGTGCGCAGCCAGGCCTGGCTCCACAACGCCTGCGCCGCATACAACGCAACAGCCAGCGCCACCAGCGTGGGAGCGGTGAGCTTGCCGAACAGTCCAAGGCCATAGCCATTGAACACCAGCGTCAGCACCACGGACTGAACCAGATAGTTGGTGAGCGCCATACGGCCGAGGGCGGTAATGGCCGACAGCCGGTCAGGAGAAAGCCACAACAGAATCGCCGCGCCGTAGGCGACCGCCAGGGTCCACGGCGCGCCCAGGTCGAGAAGGTAATCGAGTGCAGCCGCTGCAAGGCTGAGCAGTAACAGGACAGGAGCGTGCGCCGGTGCTGGCGCGGGTGACGAAGCGCGTCATGCTGCCAGGCTGCCATGCCAGGCAGCATCAGACCGAGGGTGAATGGCAGTGACTGAACCCAAAGTGGCATCACCCAGTGCAGGGCCTCGCTGCAACGGAACAGCAACACGTCGGGCCAGGAGGCCTGCGAGTATACCTGCATCGCCTGGGCCGCATGCACGCGCATCTGCGCCTCCGATGGCAGCGGAATGGGCAGCGAGGCAAAGCGAGGAACTACAAACACAAAGGCCGCTCCAGCCAGCACAAACACGGTGCGCATACGGACAAATGGAATCAACAGCATTCCGCTCACGCCGTACTGTGCCAGGATGTCGCCATTCCAGATAAAGACGATATGGGCGAGGCCAACAGCAAACAACACGGCGAATCGGCGCGCAAGGAACGCGTGTGGGTTGGGAACGCGCTCGGCCTGAATGGCGGCGCCAACCCCGAAGAGGAAGGCGAACAGGGAGAGCGCGCGAAACTCGACGAACTCGGCCAGTACGAAGGGCTGCTGGCTTGTGATGTAGCCGAACAAGGACGTACTGAAGCCGCTGAAAACGTTCATCAGAAGCACGCCGAACAGAGCGATGCCGCGAAGAAGGTCGATGTGCGCGTATCGTTCCCCTGACGGGACGGGGCTCACTTCGACGCCTTTTTGCGGCTGCTTCGGGCAGGCTTCCTGTTCTTCGAGACACGCAGGTCATAGGCGGTCCGCAGCGCCCAGGTGACCACTTCTTCGCTGGACTCGGCAAGGCGAATATGGGTCATACCCATTCGGCCCCAACCGCCCTTGATTGGCAGAAAGAAATCGGGAGCGTCTTCGAGGAAGCCGGCCTGCAGCTCCGGTGTGAGCATCAGGTTGCCATAGCCGTCGCTTGCCGAAGCCAGGGTGGCAAAGATGTGCCCGCCGACCCGGAAGTCGACAGAGCCCATGTGGGAACCCTGTTCCGCCCCTTCGAAAGAGAGGGCAATACGGCGAAAGTCCTCGGGAGTCACACAGTAAATTGTAGGTGGGATAGAAGCAGGAAGGGAAGTGACCTGCCGTGCGGGCGGCGGATCACTTCCCATTTGGGGAGGTTACGACTTGACGGTATGGAATTCCCAGCCCTTGCGGAAATTGGGCTTGAGAAGTTTGTTCGCTTCTGCGTTATTGGTGATGCGCATCTTGTCGGGATCGTACTCCAGCTTGCCTTCATGCCGGAGCGCAATTACGCCGAGCAGCATCCATTCCACGAAAGGCGCGGCCACGTCGAAATTAGAGCAGGCAGCATCGCCGCCTTTGGCTGCGCGGATGAAGTCGAGCATGTGGCCGGGCGACCGTGTGAGGGTGGGCGCGGGCATCTTGTAATCCGCCATTTTCTCCACCGGGAGCAGGCGCGTTACATCGCCATAGGTTCCGGTGGTGAGCATGCCCTTGTCGCCGATGAAGACGCTGCCATCGGGAGTCGGGAAGCGAAGCTGTTCTTTGGGAGCAGCCTTCATGGCTTCGAATGTGGCCCAGTCGAACGTACGGCCGGGGGAGCGGAAATCGTATCCGGCAGCGCGTCCCATAGTCGGGAGCGGGCTGCCCGGGGCTCCGCCCGCGGCTGCGGGAGGCCCACCCTGACCGCCACGACGTCCGCCACCGCCGCCAGGTCCACCCTGACCAGGTCGCATGATTGACGGCGGGTCGCCGAGCCATTCGCCTTCGGGCACACCAGCGATCTTCGGATTTTCCTTCAGACCGTCGTACCAGAAGACCTTCAGCGCGGGCATGTTGCCGTAGGGCGCGAAGTCAAAGCGGATGACCGAGGCTTTCGGGAACATGAAGGGGCTCTTGCCCTCCATCTTGATCGCCTCGACGCCGACCACTTTACGTTGAGAAAGGTGCAGCGCCATGTTAGGCGCACCAAGAATATGACACGCCATGTCGCCCAGCGCGCCGCAACCGAAATCGTAGAACCCACGCCAGTTAAACGGCTGATAAAATAAGCCTCCGAAGCGGTCGGGTTCGGTCTTGCCACCGGCGGTAAACGGCCGCTTCTCCGCGACGCCCAGCCACAGATCCCAGTCGAGCGTCGACGGCACCGGCTCTTCCTTCGGGATCTCAGTCAGGCCCTGCGGCCACAGCGGACGGTCGCTCCACGCGTGAACTTCGGTCACGTTGCCGATGTCGCCATTCCACACCATCTCGGCGCACTGACGCGTGCCTTCGTTCGAGTAGCCCTGGTTGCCCATCTGCGTGGCGACCTTGTACTTGTGGGCGGCTTCGCGAAGCTGGCGAGCTTCCCAAACCGTGCGGACCAGCGGCTTCTGCACGTACACGTGCTTCTGGCGCTCCATGCACCACATGGCTGCTGTTGCGTGCATGTGGTCCGGCGTGGCCACGATCACCGCGTCGATATTCTTGCCCTCTTTATCCAGCATTTGCCGGAAATCCCGGAATGTCGGAGCCTTGGGAAAACGCTGAAAAGTCGAGGCGGCACGGCGGTCGTCGACGTCGCAAAGGGCCACGATGTTCTCGGTCGGTGCGGCAGCGCCCAGGTTGGACGCGCCCTGTCCGCCAGAACCGATCGCGGCGAAATTCAGCTTTTCATTGGGGGATTTATACCCCATTGCTTTTAGCGAGGGTGTGCTACCGAAGCCACCGGATGGAACGGCTCCGGCCAGCAGGCTGCCAATGAAAAAGTGGCGCCTCGAAACTGACATGGTTAAAACCTCCAGAAATCCTGTCTACTGCCGAACTTGTGCGACCCCTGTTTACGCCAGACAACTCTTGACGTAGGCGAGGCATTTCTTCGCTTCCGCGATGATATCAGAGCCTTCAGGGATCGGGTACTCCAGCTCCAGATTGGCGGGAAATGGATACTTTTCCTTTTTCAGAAGCTGCATTACTTCTTTAATCGGTGTATCGCCCGTACCCCATACCGCGACGTTCGGACCGTGGTCTTTCTTGCGATCCTTCACGTGCAGGTTGGTGATTTTGGCGTGATGCTTTTTGATGAATTCAACGGCGTCGTAATTCGCCGCCGTGAAGTGGCCGATGTCGAGGTTGACGCCGTTGAACTTGCCGTAGCCCATCAGCGCGTCGTAGCTTTCGAGCGTCGCCGTCTGATTGGCGTCATGCGTGGCGTCGTGGCCGTGATAGCCCACCAGAAGCTTGTATTTGTCGGCGATCGGCGCGATGCGCTTCGCCATGGTCAGCGTGGTGCTGGTGGTGATGCCCTTCACGCCGAGCGCTTTGGCCATCTCAAACCCATACACGATGTCATCGTCCTTCATCGCGTCCTGCATGTTGAAGCAGAGCAGGTGAAGGTCGATCCCGGCGTCGCTGAACTTCTTCGACACGGCTTTCCAGGTGGTGGGCGAGGACGACTTGCGCCACTCGGCCAGCTTCTCCATTGCGGCTTTGCGCTCGGCGATCTGCTCCGGGGTCAGCTGCGGGCGTCCGCCGCCGGCAGGGCGCTGGAACATGGGCATCGCCGGAGCCCCGGCCAGCCCTTCACAGTGGTTCGACATCAGCTCGCACTCGCCGAGCCCGATATCGGTGTACGCCTTCAGGATGGCATTCGCGTCGGGCGAGGCAATCCGGTTGAAGCTGTACGTGATGGCGCCAATCTGAACGCCGTTGACCTTCGAGTTGATTTTGGCCGCGTGAAGCGCGCGCACCAGTGGCACGGAGGCGAGCGCCGCCCTGCCAATGTCTCTGCGGGTGAGTTGCATGAAAGAGATAAGGCGCGGTCCAGGGGGCGGATAGTTACTCGCCACCTCTGGCGCGTGCGCCCGTATATGGCACTTTGTCGAAGAAATCGGTGGGTCCCGCCGACCGCGGGTCGCCCGTTTCGCGCATCCACTGCTCCACACGGCGGCGCAGTTCCGCCCGCGTCCTGGCGTGGGCAGGATCAGCGGCCAGGTTGAGGACCTGATCGGGGTCTCGGCGTACGTCGTACAACTCTTCGGCGGGACGTTTGCCGAACACGCGGTCGAAGAACGGCTGGGACTTCCGGGTACTCAGCAATTGCTTCGATCGCGAATTGTCGACATCTCCGTAGGGCCCGACGGCCCAGTAGAGCTCCGGGTCACCGGCGGGCCAGCGATCCGGCTCGAGGTTCCACAAGTACAGCCAGTCCCGGGTTCGAATCCCTCGAATCGGATACGTCAGGTCCCCCCGGCGCACGTTGGCGTGCCGTTCGCGCTCCAGAAACATGCAGTCCCGGCCGGTGTCTCTGAGCAGCGTGCGGGCCGTCATCTGGCTCGGAACCTGAACGCCAGCGGCTTCGACAAACGTAGGCGCCAGGTCGGCGATGCTGACGAAATCGGTTCGTTTCGTACCCGGCTTCAGGCGGCCAGGCCAGCGCACGGTGAGCGGAATCCGCACCCCGGTGTCGTAGCAGTTAGCGAGTCCCCGGGGAATCTGCCAGCCGTTGTCGCTGGTCATCACGACGAGCGTGCTTTTGGGTTCGATTTGCGCGAGATGCTCGCCGCACTCGCGGTCGAACTGCTGGACCTCGGAGTAGTAGTCGCGGATATCCTCGCGAACTTCGGGCACGTCGGGCAGGAACGCCGGGATGCGGATCTTCGAGGCGTCCGGTTTTGCCGTGTCGCGGCCCCGATCCCAGGGGACATGCGGGTCATGGCTGCCGAACCAGAAGCACCACGGCCTGCCTTTCGGAGCGGCTTTGAGGAAGGCCTCGAAGCTGGGGAACGACTGGCCGGACGGATTCGGTTTTGCAGTGCCTGGCCCCCAGCCCTTGCCACTGAATCCGATGAAATATCCGGCTTTCGCAAGCAACTCGGGGTAAGTCGGGATGGCGGCTGCCAGAGGACCATACAGGTTCGCGGCCGATCCCAGGCGATGCGTCTCCTGGCCGGTGAGCAGGCTGGAGCGCGAAGGCGAGCAAGACGGGTTCGGCGCGAACGCGTTGGTAAACAACACGCCCTGCCTTGCGATCGAATCGAAGACCGGCGTGCGGACCACAGGGTCGCCGTACACACTGGCGTGAGGATACGCCCAGTTATCGGCGAGGAGGAGCAGAATGTTCGACCGTGTTGTCTGGGCCGCTGCAGCAGCCAGTGGTGTCGCAAGGAACGTTCGACGATTCATATGTGTGAACGATTAGTCAGGTTATTCGTATTGTCCGGCAGCGCCCTTCCGGCAGCTTAAACGTGCCATGCTGGGACTGCTATGCGACAGCCAGAAATGATCGAAGCCGAGTTGATGGAGATCAGCGCTATTCTCGACGACACACTCAAGCTGGAGCGGATCGTCGCCTGGTGCGCCTCGCACCCGGATGAAGTGCCGGTTGCGCTGCATCAACTGCTGCCTTTCCGCAAAACGAGCCGCTCGCACGAGACTGCCGAATAGATCGTGATTTAGACGCTCTACACGGCTGCTCTGGATGCGGGCAGATCGACGCCTGTGTCCATCCAGCGGCCTTCGCGTGCCGACAGCAGTACCGCATCGCACACGCGCTGCGTCTGCAGAGCATTACGAAAATCGGGTTGCGTAGGCGTCCCGCTCTCGATGCCCATGACAAAGTCGGCCAGAGCGTTCAGGAATGTATGCTCATAACCGATCGTGGTGCCAGGGACCCAGTAGCGATTCATGTACGGGTGCTCGGAGTTTGTGGTGTGGATCTTCCGCCAGCCCGTCACGTGGGATTCGACCTTCTTGCCCGACTGCAGCTGCATGTATTCGAAGTACTGCAGATACTCGGGTTCTTCCAGGTCGAAGTACACGCTTCCGTTGGCTCCGTTGAGCTCAAACGTGTTGAAGTTCTTGCGGCCTCGGGCATAGCGCGTCGATTCGAACGTGCCCATCGAGCCGTTGGCGAACTCCGCCAGGAACATGCAGGCATCGTCAATGCCCACCGGCTGCACTTCACCGGTTACCGCGTGCTTGCGCTCTTTGACGAACGTCTCGGTTTTGGCCACCACGCGGGTGATGGCGCCGTTCAGCCACATCGCGCTGTCTATGGAATGCGCCAGCAGATCGCCGGTGACACCGGAGCCCGCGACACTCGCGTCCAGCCGCCACAGTCCGGCGCCACCCTGAGGAACGTCGGGCGAGATGGTCCAGTCCTGCAGATAAGTCGCGCGATAGTGGAATGCCTGTCCAATGCGGTTCTCGTCGACCAGCTGTTTGGCGAGCGCGATGGCCGGAACACGGCGGTAGTTGAACCACACCATGTTCGGCACACCGGCCGCTTCCACCGCGGCGACCATCTGCTCGGCTTCAGCCACATTCATCGCCAGCGGCTTCTCGCAGACCACGGCCTTGCCGGCTTTGGCGGCGGCAAGAGCGATTTCAAAGTGGGTGTCGTTGGGCGACCCGATGTCGATGAGGTCAATATCCGGCGCGTCAACTACTTTGCGCCAGTCGGTCTCCACCCGCTCATAGCCCCAGTTATCGGCGAATGCCTGCGCTTTTTCCGCATTGCGTGCGCAGACCGCTTTCAACACCGGCTTGTGCTGGACCGGGAAGAAGTCCGTAAGCCGCTTGTAGGCGTTTGAGTGAGTACGGCCCATAAAGCCGTAACCGATCATTCCGACGCGGAGTTCCTTCATGCGGAGACTCCTGCGCTGTCGCCTCCGTACTTCACGATCAGTGCGTCGATAGCGGTCTTGCAGGTTGCGGTGGCAGCCCAGGCGTCGGGCCAGAAACACAAGTCGATGGTCCACCAGTCGTGCGGCAGACGTGCGGCCTTCACCAGTTCCGGAACAATCGCATCGAAGTCGAGGTAACCGAGCCCGAAGGGAGGATGCGCGGAGGTTTCATCCTCGCCGTTCGCGTCCTTGTGGCATTTGCCGTCGGAATCGATCAGGTGAATGTGGTTGATGCGGCCGGAGAGCAGGTGGATCAACTCGATCTGGTTCGCGAACACTTCCTTCTCGCCTTCCTGGCGGGCGCCGTGGACGCCGACCATCTGGCCGTGGCAGGTGTCGTACTGGAGGCCAAAGTTAGCTTTATCGACACCGTCGTGGATGCGCACCACGTCGCTCGGCTTGTTGAACGCGAAGCCGGGTTCGAACTCCCACGTGACGTACTGCCCGTTGTCGGCGGCGATATCCGCGCACACCTTCCACGTCTTGACCACGCGATCGAGCGCGGTGGCGTAATCGACCTCACGGTGAATGGTGGGGGGCTGGACGCAGTCGACCCGAACGCCCTGAATGCCGAGGTCTTTGGCGAACTCGGAATTGCGGCGGAACTCGGAGATGTACTTCGACTGGTCGTCGGTGTTGATCAGCTTCTCGCCCCACAGGTTGGCAGCGATGCCGCTGAAGCCGAGGCCGCGTTCAGCCATCTTCGCCTTCAGTTCCGCGCGCTCGGACTTGCCGGGCATGGCGCCTGGCCATGTGTCGTCCGGCCCGTTCGGGTTGCCTGGATTCGGATGGGGCGGGAAGGCGCCGAGCTCGACTCCATCAAAGCCCAGTTCCTTCAGGCGCGTGCAGACGGTTTCAAAGTCGATGGGATTGGGGCCGTAGGGGCCGATGGTGTAGGCCCACGAGCCGATGGAGGTTCTCTTGCTCATATGGTTACTTCAGCTCCTTGATGCGGATGTTGCGGAATTGCACCTGCATGCCCGGACCGCGATGCAGCTGCAGTGCGAGAATGCCTTCCATTTTGGCCGAATCGTGCAGGTCGGCGGTCTGCAGGCCATTCAGGAATATCTGGATGTGGTCGCCCTCGGCGCGAATCTCGATACTGTTCCAGTCCTTCGCTTTCACCACAGTCTCGCCCTTGCCCTTCCAGCCGTTCACCATCACGCCGCGCTTGCCCTTTTCGTCGTAGATGGAACCCCACCAGTTGCCTTCCGCCATGTCGGCCTGAAGTCCGGCCGCCACGTACTCGGGAAGTTCCTCGCTGCGGAACTGGATGCCGCTGTTGTGATTGCGAAGGTTCACGTCGGCTTTCAGGATGAAGTTGGCAAACTTCTTCGTTTTGTAGATGAGGAAAGTGTTGTGGGGCAGTTCGATGCCGTCGGTGTTGCCCACGATTGTCGCGTCTTTTACCTTCCAGAGACGGGAGTCGCCGTCCCATCCTTTTAGAGACTTACCGTCGAACAGAGGTTTGAATCCCTTCTCTTTGACGGGTGGAGCACCCAAACAGGCCAGTGCCAGGCTAAGCAGAAGAACGAGTCGCATGTCGAGCTTGTTCTATCACAGTCGGACGGGTGAACCGCTATGATCTCCTGATGACACCGGTAAACATCTCCCAGAAGCTGGCGCGGTTCTCCGATCACTGGAATCCCAGAATCGTGGCCGAACTGAACGGTCAGCACGTCAAGCTGGTCAAGTTTCAGGGTGAGTTCGTATGGCACCACCATGCCGGCGAAGATGAAATGTTTTTAGTAATTCAGGGCGAATTTCGCATGGATTATCGTGGCGAATCAGGCGAATATAGCGTCCCCATTCATGAAGGGGAATTCATCATCGTGCCTCGGGGCACCGAACACCGCCCGGTGGCTGCAAATGAAGTATCTGTAATGCTTTTCGAGCCTGCGGCCACGCATCACACAGGCAACGTGACAAATGAACGGACGGTTGAAAATCAGCAGTGGATTTGATTCCCGCAACCACGCACGCAACCGCGCCGGCAACCAAATAGTAACCACCCACCTTCGCGGCCGGACGGAATGCCCGAACTTCCGTCCGGCCGCACAATTTCCCTCCTTTCCCGCATCTACCTTCCGTGATCGAGCAACTGCTTCGGCAATACGGCTACCTGTTCGTCTATGTGGGTACGCTGTTTGAGCCTGACGCCACGCTGGTCGCCTCCATCTTTCTTGCTCACCGCGGGTACTTCCAAATTGGCTTCGTTTGGTTTTTTGCCACCCTCGCAACCATCTCAATGAGTCAGTTCTGGTTTTGGCTGGCCCGGCAGCGAGGCAGAGCGATGCTGGACCGGATGACCGCTTCGAGTCCGAGGTACGCCCGTGTGCGCGGCTGGGTGGAGCGAAACGGCAATGTACTCGTCTTCTTTTCACGGTTCCTGTGGGGTCTGCGGCTCGCGATTGCCGCGTCCTGTGGCGCCACCGGGGTGAGCCCGGTTCGGTTCCTTATCGTCGACACGGCGGGGGCGCTCTTCTGGACCGCGGTGGTGGGCACGGTCGGTTTCGCGATTGCTCAGGCAATGGGCCGCGCGATCCACTACCTCCGCCCGTATGAAGACGCGATAGCCCTCGGCATCGTCGGAGTGCTTGCTCTGTTTGCGTTTTCCAGGCGGCTCGAAGGCAGGCGGGAGGTCCGGGACGTGTTGCGTCCAGGGCAACTGGGACTGGATGCCATTGATCATGTTGGCAGAAAAGTAGCACGCGCCGACGATCGGTGATAGCATACGCCTCGATGCTCCCTGACTACATAGCCAAATCTGTACCTAACCCGATGTCCAATCGGGCACCCTGGTACAAGAACACTGCCCCGACCTACGCGGGCATCTTCTTGTGGGTCGTCTTCTACCAGGCTCTCGCCGCCGGTGCAATCGACAGAGCCAGCCTCGGAACCTGCCTGCTGGCGCTCGCCGTAGCGGGCCTGTTGTGTTACGCCCTGTATTACCTGGTGCCCGCGATGCTGGGCCTCAAGACCGGCCAGCCTCTGTATGTGGTCGGCAGTTCCACCTTTGGAACCACTGGTGGATATCTAATGCCGGGTCTGCTGATGGGTGCCCTGCAGATCGGCTGGTTTGCCGTCGGAACGTTCTACGCCACCAAGTACATCCTGAGCGGCCTCGGCATGACCGAAGTCGGTCCGGGCAGCGTATTGTTTACGGTCATCTGCATTATATGGGGTTACACCATGTGCTGGATCGGCGCCGCGGGCATTCAGTATGTCGCCAGTGTGTCGCTGTATCTGAACATTCTGTCGGCTGTGGTGGTAGCCGTTGTCTTCTTCATGACGATGGGCGGCCTCTCAAAGCATGTGGATCCGGTCACCACCGATTCGTCGGCGGTCTTCACGCTGATCCTCGGTTCCGTAATCGGCTTCTTTGCGACAGCCGGTGCGGCGGGAACGGACTTCGGCATGAATAACCGCAACCAGAGCGATGTGAAGCTCGGCGGTTTTGTCGGGATCGCGCTGGCCGTGTTGTACGCAGGTGGACTGCCGCTGCTCTCGGTTGCGGGCGCCCGCGCCAACAACCCGGGCATGACCTCGTTCACTTACGACGCGGTGCTCGCCTCTCTGGGCGGAACGTTCGCGACTTCCGCGTTCTTCTTCTTCGCCATTGCCTCGATTCCGCCGGCCACCTTCTGCGCGCTGATCGCGGGCAACAGCTTCTCGACCATGATCCCTGGCGTGAAGCGAATCTCCTCAATGCTGGTTGGCGTGACTGTTGCCATCATCCTTGCGGCGACCGGCGTGGCGGCCAATCTGGCCTCGGTCTTTGGCCTGGTCGGCGCATCTTTTGGACCAATCTGCGGAGCGATGACGGCGGACTATCTGCTGTCGGGCCGCAAGTGGGCCGGTCCTCGTGAGGGAATCAACATGGCAGGGTACGCTGCGTGGGCCGTCGGATTCCTGATCGGCATCAACGACAAGCTGCCGATCGGCGACGATCTGCACAAGCTGCTGCAGCCTGCCGTGGTCTACAGCTACATTGCCGGGTTCGTGATCTATGCTGCGCTTGCCAAAATGGGCATGCAGCCGAGAGTCGTTCCCGAGCGCGTCCAGACTGTGGGCGCTTAAGCGTGTGTTGCGGGGCTCCTCGCCCGAGGAGCCCGTAGTCCGTCAGCTCGGGGTACCGGGGTCGCCCTGTTCGCCATCAACGGACTTCCCGCCCGTTCCCTCACCCTTCCAGCCAATAATCTTGCCATCCGGCCGTTCAAAGATGCAGGTTCCTGAGAATGGGCCAGCCGACGTGACGGTCAGAATATCCAGTTCCGTCGAGCGCGGGCGGTCAAACACGTTCACATCCCAGTTGATGGTTACCTTTCCGAAGCGGGAGTGGTATTTTACTGTGTCTCCCACCGCGATTACTATGTCGTTGGGATCAGGGACGGTCATCACCGTCTCGTTGATGGTGATAATCAGCTCGAATACATGGTGTCTGGGCATGCTGTCCTACTTTCCTTTGGTCTGTTGTTGTAACAACTGCTGGAATCCGGGAGCGTGGTGCAACTCCTCGAAATTGGGTGAGCGCGAAACCTCGGCGAGCAGGGTGGGCTTCGCGTCGCGAAGTGCATTGACGGCTGCTTCCACGTCCCCCAGCGCGAGGTATGTTTCTGCTGCGTTGCGTTTGGTCTTGCCGTCATCAGGCGCGATTCGCACAGCCTGCGCAATTTCATAAGCGCCTCGTTTGCGGTCTCCGGTCTTCGCTGCGAGTAACGCGAGCATGCCGCGCGGAGCCGCCTGCTGCGGCTGGGCCAGCAGCAACTTCTCAGCCAGCTCCAGTCCTGTTTTCCACGATTCCATCGCTTCCCTGGAATGTCCCACCTTAGCGTGAGCGTTGCCGAGGGCCAGGTAGTCTTCCGTATCAGGGCGGGCCAGCTTCATCGCGCGTTCGAACAGGGGGATGGATTCGGCGTACCGGCGCTGCCAGTAATGCAGGCTCGCCATGTGGTAGTTCCCGATCGCCGTCTCTCGCAGCCGCAGCGACTCGCGGGCTTCCACTTCTGATTCCTGGAATCGACCCTGATCCATCAGCACCTGCGCCAAATTCGCGTGGCCTGCCCAGAGGCCTGGAGACACGGTAACCAGTCGCCGCGCGACGACTTCCGCTTCGGGATACTCGCTGCGATTCCAGTGGAAGGCAAACCAGTCGAGGTAATGGCGGAAGTAGCTGGGCTGGACCTCGGCCGCTTTCTGAAAAGTGGCGAGGGCGTCGGCCGGACGCTGCAGATATCGGTATGCCAGCGCGAGCCGGTTCCATGAGGTGGGATTACCCGGGGCAAGCTGCGTGGCGCGTTGAAACGCTTCGGCGGCCTGCCTGTAGAGGCTCTGGTCCAGCTTGAGCAGGCCGTCGATGAGTACTACCTCCGGAGCATCGGGATTCATGGTTCCCGCTTTGGCCGCGAGCTGCTCTGCTAACTGGAGCATGGCCGGATCCTTGCTGCCGCGATACATACGAAGCTGAGCCTCAGCGAGCGCGGCCAGAGGCAGAGGCGATTTCGGATCCGCTGCGGCTGCTCGCTGCAAAAAAGGGACGGCCAGTGGTGCGCTTGTGTTGTCGCGGTTCAGCAGTGCCATGCCCTGAACGTAATCCGCGTAAGCGGAAGATGCCACGGTCTCGGTGGTCAGCGCCGCCAGCTGCAGGCCGCCGGTGACGGTGCCGAGGATCGCTTTGGCCAGTCCGGCGGTGTCGCCGGGCAAGTACGTCCCGCGCAACTCCCGCAGAATGCGCCCCGAGCCCGATTCGGTCACCGATGCGTACGCCACCAGATCCGGACCACGCTGCATCACGGTGGTACTGAGCACGTGCGTTGCGCCGAGCACCTTGCCAGCCTCTTCTGTAGTCTTGACGTTGTACTGTCTGGCGTCGGACGGAGGAATCACAATCACGCCATTAGACTTCGAGAGCCGGCGCGTGATGTCGAAGCCCAGGCCGGCCAGGGCAGGAGACTGAACGGTGCCGTCTATGGAGACAGGCAGCACGGCCAGCCGTATCGCGGCAATTGGAGTCCGCGACCAGCGCCACAGTCCAAAACTCGCCAGCGCCACCGCAATCAGAGTGACCGCGATGGCCCAGCCAAGCCACTGAGGCCGCTGGCCAAGATCGGCCACCACATCGTCGGCGGTAGCATAGCGATCCTCCGCCTCGGATGCGGTGCAGCGCGACACAATGCCGTTCCAGGGCGCGGGGAGACTGGCGTTCATCGTGCGCTCCCGAATCACGGCCTCGGTGCGGGCCAGTGTGAGAGTCGACTGCGATGGCGTAGGTTCGGCGCTCTTGCCATGTTTCTGCAGCGCCGGGCCAATGATTTCCCGAATCATCACGCCAAACGCGAAGATGTCGCTGGCGGTGCTGGACCGTGCGCCGCGAAGCAGCTCCGGAGCCATGTAGTCGAGCGTGCCGCCCCGCTCGCTGGTTGCGAGCCCGCTGCTGCTGGTGGTTCCCTTGGCGAGCCCGAAGTCAGTCACTACCGACCGTACAGATCCGTCCGGCTGACGCGCCAGAAGCACGTTTCCGGGCTTCAGGTCGCCGTGCACGATTCCCTGGCGGTGAGCCTGCGCCATACCCGCGGCGATTTGGCGGATGATCGAAATGGCTTCGTTTTGCGAAACTGGCTCAAGCCGCCGGAGCCGTTGTGCCAGCGTCTCGCCATCGATAAACTCCATTGTGAGGAAGTCGACGGGGCCGTGCCCGGTCTCCGCGGTGTGGAGTTCGTGCACTTTGCAGATGTTGTAGTGGCTGACCTCGCTGGCGGTCCGAGCCTCCGGGGGCAGACGGTTGCTAAAGCCAACTCGCGCGAACTTGATGGCGATCCGCCGGTCGAGCTTCTCGTCGAGCGCTTCATACACCACGCCCATTCCGCCGTGGCCGATGCGCCGAATGATACGAAAGCGGCCCGCCACCAGCTCTCCGGGTTCAAAGGGGGCGTCGTCGGAGCCCGAACTACGCCTCGGTCTCAGCACCGGTTCGGCCAGGAAGCCCGCCATGGCTTCTTCTGAAGCAACAAGGCTGAGCACTTCTTTAAACAGCGCCACGTTGCCGCCGCAGGCCGAGCGCAGGAACGTCTCCCGGTCGGACGGCTGCCTCTGCAGCGCGGATTCGACCAGCGTCATTACCAGTTCGTCGTGCTCAGCTTCGCGGGGCATTATCGGCTGCCAAGACGTTCGAACAGCCACTTACGCGCATCGGAATAACGCCGCTGCGCCGTGCGAACAGGAAGCCCGAGGGCTTCGGCCGCTTCCTCTTCGGTGAGACCGAGGAAGAATCGAAGCTCGACGATGTGGCACATTTCCGGGTGCACGGCTTCCAGTTCGTCAAGCACGGAGTCGACCGCGATCGCCTGTTCCAGCTGGACATCGCGCCCCCGAAGCATGTCTTCGATGCCTTCCATATCGACGAACTCCGCGCGGCGGCGTCCACGGGCGTGGTCGATCAAAAGGCGTCGCATGACGCGGGCTGTGATGGCGTAGAAGTGTTTGCGGCCCTGCCAGTCGCGCTCGCGTGCACCTACCAGGCGCATGTAGGCCTCGTTGAGCAATGCGGTTGCCTGCAGGGAGTGGTCCGGCGACTCGCGGCGGAGGAAGGACTGTGCCAGGCGGCGCAGGTCGGGCAGCACCAGCTCGAACAGGCGCGACTCGACATTGCGGTCGCCTGCGCTCCAGGCCCGCAGCAATTCTGTGACTTCGCCAGCCGTTGCGTCCACAGTTCCTCGCTCCCGTCGGGATTCCGTCCAGTTTAACGCAAACGGCAGTCGTGGCAGACAAAGAACAGCGTTCATTTTCGGGCCTCTCACAGCGACATGCGAGGCGCCGGAACAAAGTCCGCCAATCTCCTGCTATTTTTTTGCAGCGGCTTTGACGGTAACTGGGGCACCGTCGCGAATCTCGTCCGTAGCGGCCTTCACCACGCGGTCTCCGGGCGCGACATCGCCTGCTACTTCCAGCAGGTCACCAGCAGGTTTGCCTCGCCGAACTGTGACCCATTCGGCTTTGCCGGCGCGAACCCGGATGACGAACGTACGAGCGGTGTTGGTGACGACTGCCGTTGGAGGGACCAGCGTGCTGGCCGTGGTCATGCGGACCGGCCAGGTGACTTCCGGGAACATGCCTGGGCTCAGCTTGCCGGCGCCGTTCATTACGTCGAGTTCGACGGGCATGGTCCGCGTCTTCGGGTCGAGCACACGGCCAATCCGCGCGACCGTACCCTGGAAAGTCTGCCCGGGATACGCAGGAACCGAAAACGGCACGCGAGCGTTACGGACCATTCCTCCGACCTCGGATTCCGGGACGGCAACCACCAGCCGCAGCCGGGAAACCTGTTCGAGGCGCAGCAGGGGAGTCGGCGAGGACGGCCCGGCGAGCGCGCCCGGATGCGCGAAGCGTTCCGTGATAATTCCATCAAACGGCGCGGTTACCTGAAGATAGCCTTGTAGCTCTTTCTGCGCTTCGGCTGCGGCTTTGGCGGCCTGTACTCGCATCTGGAGACCCTGCTTCGCCGCCTTTACGGCGTCCACGCTCTTCTCCGCCTGGATCAGCTCATTCCCGGCGATGGCGCCTGGCGTCGCCGAGGCCGCCTTGAGCCGTTCGAAAGTGCTCATGGCCGCTGCAATCTTCGCGTCCTGCTCAATGAGGTCGGCTTCGGCACTCCTGACGCGGGCTTCGGCCTCCAGGATCTGCGCCTTCATCTCAGGCGCGCTGAGCGTGACCAGAAGATCGCCCACTCTCACGGAACTGCCGCGGTCGACCCTGACGTTTTCGACAAAGCCTGCCACCCTGGCATGAAGGTCGACCGTGAGGTACGGAAGGAACTCGCCAGGCAACTTAAGGTTGCGGCTCACTTTGTCCGACGTGACTTCCACAGTCTCAACCTTTGTCTGGGCGAATGCGAAGGACGCGGCACAACAAAACGAGATGAAGAGGGGATTAACGCGCATCGGCTTCGGCCTCATAGAATCTGCTGGTGGGATCGGTCGGGTCCATAGACGCCGACCGGGTACTCGCTCCCCGCTGCGCAATGGCGTAGGCGGCGGGCACAACCGTAAGCGTGGCAAGCGTGGCGGCGATAAGACCGCCAATTACGGCTCGCCCGAGCGGTGCCGTTTGACCCGCGCCTTCCAGCGCGATCGGGATCATGCCTGCGATCATGGCGCACGCGGTCATCAGGATGGCTCGCACGCGTCCGCGCGCTCCTTCCGATGCGGCCTCGCGAGCGTCGAGCCCGCCGCGCCGCGCCGACTCGGCGAACGAGACCAGCAGGATGGAGTTGGCCACCGCAATGCCAACCGCCATGATCGAGCCCATGAACGACTGAATGTTCAGCGTGGTGCCTGTGAACATGAGCATCAGGATGCTGCCGGCAAGCACAGCGGGCGTGATCGCCAGGACAACCAATGCAAGCCGGAAGGACTGGAAATTCGCGGCCAGCAGCAGGAAGATCACAGCCACCGCGAGGAGCAGTCCGATGCCCAGGCCTTTCAAAGTTTGTTCGAGCGGCGGGATGGCGCCGCGTACAGCGACGGTCAAGCCTCGTGGAACCTCGCCCGCGGCCGAGATTGCTTTGCGAATCTCCGCAGCGGCGGCGCCCATCGGTATGTCATGCACGTTGGCAGTCAGGCTGATCACGCGCTGCATGTTGTAGCGTTCGACAAGGCCCATCGCCGTCCCGTACTTGATTTGCGCGACGTCGCCGAGAAGCGGGCGGGAGGCGCCGTTCTCCATGATGGGCAGGTTCTGTACATCGGCTATGGACCCGATGTCTTTCTGTGGAATCTCCATCTGGATCTGGAAGGCGTTGCCCGACTTCGGATCACGCCAGTAGTTCGGTGCTGTAAACCGTGTCGATGACGTGGCCGTCACCAGCGAGCGGGCCACCTCGGCTACTGTAAGTCCGAACTGTCCGGCCCGGTCGCGGCTAATCTCGATGTCCATGGTCGGGTAATCGGCCGACTGTGCGTAATCGAGATCGCGGATGAACGCGATGCTCTGCATGTTGCGGCGGATCTTCTCTGCGAAGGTGCGGCTGGCAGCGATGTCGGCTCCCTGCACCGCTACTTCCACCGGCGTGGCCGAGCCGAAGCTGAGCACCTTGCTCACCAGGTCGCCTGCTTCGAAGCTGAAGCGTACGGTCGGCAGATCGTGGCGGAAACGCTCGCGCAGTTTCTCTCGCAGAGGCTCACCGCGGAGTTTTGCAGAGGGCTTGATCGCGACCTGCATCAGGGCTTCGTTGGGGCCACCCGTCCAGAGATGAATCAGGTTCACAGGGAAGCTGGATGGCTGCGTGCCAATGAAGGCGGTGCTGATGTCGATGTTCTCGCGTCCGACTTCGGCCTCAACAGCGCGGAGGGTGCGGAGCGCGATCAGCTCCGTCTCTTCGACTCGTGTGCCAGTGGGCGCTTTGATGCGCAACGCGAACTGGCCAAAGTCGGCCGTGGGGAAGAGCTCGGTGCCCAGCTTCGGGTAAAGGAACCACACCAGCGCAAGCGTGGCGACGGTGTAGACCAGAACCAGCGGCCAGCGCATTGAGAGGGACGTGTCAACCCACGAGGCGTACCAGCCTCGGCGACGCTCTCCTTCAGGCTTGCCGGGCCGGAGCAGCGCGACAGCCATGATCGGGACCAGCGTAGTAGACAGCAGGTACGACGAAATCATGGCGAAGCCGACGGCCAGCGACAGCGGCACAAACAACTGCCTTCCGACTCCTGTCATGAAGAACGATGGGACAAATACCGCAAGGATGCAGAGCATCGCAAGCAGTCGAGGCAGAGCGGTTTTGTGCGTGGCGTCGAGCACGGCACGCGCCCTCGACATGCCGCTCGAAAGATGAGTGTGGATGTTCTCCACCTCCACCGTCGCTTCGTCGACCAGCACGCCCACAGCGAGCGCGAGTCCCCCGAGCGTCATGATGTTGATGGTCTGTCCGGCTGCCCACAGCCATACGAGCGCAGCGAGGATCGCGGCGGGAATCGTCGTGATAACGATTAGCGCGCTGCGCCAGTCGCGCAGGAACAACAGGACCGTGAGCGCTGTGAGGAGCGCACCAAGGGCGGCTTCGTTGGTGAGCGCCTGAATGGCTCGAGAAACGTAGCCGGACTGCTCAAATTCGAGGCTGACCTTGATGTCCTCCGGCACCATTTTCTGGAAGCCTGGCAGTGCCTTGCGGACTTCGTTAATTACGGAGACCGTAGAGGAATCGGCGCGCTTGGTCGCGACCAGATACACGGCGCGTTTGCCGTTGATGTGCGCGTAAGAGGTAAGGATGTCGGTGCCGATATTGATGGTCCCGATGTCGCGCAGGAACACGGTAGTTCCGGAGCCGAGGCGAAGCGGCGTGTCGAGGAGTTCGCTAACCTTCTCTCCGACGGCGGCGTTGGTGCTGGCCATGCGAATGAGAGTGCCTTCGCGAACGTTGCCCGATGGCAGAATCGCATTGGCTCCGTTGAGCGCCGCAATCGCCTCTTCTGGAGACACGCGGTACTGCCGCATGCGGGCGGCGTCGAGGCTCACCACCACGGTCTTCTGGCTGCCGCCGAAGGGCGGAGGAGCGGACACGCCGGGCAGGTTCGCGAACAGTGGTCGAATGCGATTCAGTGCGAGATCGGAGATCTCACCCAGTCCACGCGAATCGCTGGAGAACACCAACATGCCGACAGGCAGCCCGCCGGGATCGACACGGGCGATGAAGGGCGGGACGGCTCCTGTCGGCATGAACGCTCGTGACCGATTGACGGCAGCCACAGTCTCTGAAAGCGCCTGGTTCATGTCGGTGCCAGGGTGGAAGACCAGCTTCATCAGCGCGGCGCCCTGGATGTTCTTCGACTCTACGTGCTCGATGCCTGAGACATAGAAGAAGTGATACTCGTAGTAATACGTGATGAAGCCTTCCATCTGCAGCGGGTCCATACCGCCGTACGGCTGGGCAACGTAGATGGTGGGCTGCCCAATCTCCGGAAAGATGTCGACCTTCATCGAGCGGACCGCGAGTGCGGAACTCAGCAGAATCGCAAGAACGGCTACGGCTATAGTGATCGGCCGCCGCAGTGCAAGGTAGACGAGCCACATACTTAGTGCACCTGATCCAGAAATGGTTTGAGGTCGCCCGCAGCGGCGGCTACCTGCAGCATGGCTCGCCAGACGTTGAGCCGGGCGAGGGATGCGTCGATCTCCGACTGAGTGAGCAGGCGCTGCGCGTCTGCCACCTCAATGAGTGTCCCGAGACCCGCCTTGTATCGCGCTCCTGCCTGGGCTTCGGCCTGGCGCGCCGCTTCCAGCTGACGTGGTGTCAGTTCTGCCACACGGCGTGCTGTGTCCAGCAGATCTTTCGCCTTCCGGACGTGCGCGTTGATGTCGGCGAGGAGCTGGTCATAGCGCGCGTTCTCAGCCAGTTTTTGATGCTCCGCTATCTCGCGTCGAGCGCGAATGGAATGGATATCCATCAGCGGGAAAGTGACGGTCAGTCCAAAAGCGTAGTTGAAGATGTTAGGCCCGAGTCCGTTGGCTCCGCCCGGCGTGGCGCCGATCGCTGACACACCGGTGCCTCGAGCGTACGAAGCGGCCTGCAGGTTGATCTTCGGAAAGTAGGCGCGTTCGATGACGCGCCGGCGCGCCTCGGCTTCGGCAATACCGGCCTCCTGCTCCATCGCATAAGGGCTCTTCGCAAGATCGACCGTTGGGACGGGCGAGTCGGTGGGCGGCTCCAGAAGGTTGGCGGGTGCGACTTGCACGTCCTTGCCTGTGAGCTGAAGGAGGGTGGCACGAGCGGTGGCGACTGTGGCTGTAGCCTGTACTACCTGAATTTCCGCGGAAGCAAGATCGGCGTCATTGCGCGATACGTCCGCTCCTGGGCGGAGCTCCGCCTTTGCCAGTGCGCGGATGATCTCGCCGATTTGACGGGAGCGCTTTACCTGGGCCTCCGCGGCTCGAACCGTCTGCTGCGCCGCGACCGTCGTGAGGTAGGCATCGGCCGCAAGTGCGGCCACTTCGAAGCGAGTCCTCTCAACTCCAGTCTGTGCACGGCGACGGAGGGCTTCGGCTACATTTAGATTCGCAGTGCGCTGGCCGAAGTCGTATGGCTCCCACGAGACCAGAAAGCCGACGGCCGTTCCCCAGACGCTGCCCATGTCGTTGACCGGGTTGGGAGGG
>Ga0163150_10002057_pt1 | contig 32234 bp, 24 predicted proteins | sample OliLakLV19P2IB_FD_148628 | JGI IMG/M metagenome (GOLD analysis project Ga0163150, IMG submission 148628) | Freshwater microbial mat bacterial communities from Lake Vanda, McMurdo Dry Valleys, Antarctica - Oligotrophic Lake LV.19.P2.IB | ecosystem: Environmental > Aquatic > Freshwater > Lake >...
GCATATTGTTGCGATTCCAAGATCCATTGCCCCTCATCCCCAGCCCTTCTCCCCGAAGACGGGGAGAAGGGAGCAAGAATTTATTCGTATGCAGGACTGTCAATTCAAACTGCTCAAACTTCCTAGCCTTCAGCATTTTCATCAGACCAGACACGGGGTAAGGCCACGCGACTAGTACGCCAAAACGCTACTGTTGGTGCCAAGCTCCGATCGGATGGCAAATCAAATCGAGGATGGCCACAAGTCAACTTTTCTCACTGACGATTCTTCGAAATCAAGACGTTGAGAACACGCTTGCATTCATTTTTACTTCCCCAGTTTTCCGCGATGGCGAGGTTAAGTAGATCGAGGACCGTTCGATCGCGCATATCACGAATTTGTAGATCGGCCCCGGCCTGTACTAACGTTGGTATGACACCGGGGTTCATTCCTACGGCGACATGAGCTGGTGTCGCGCCTCCAATGGTCTGTGCATTGACGTCTACTCCAGCTTGAATGAGCTTTTCAACGAATATTTCCTGCCCTTCCAACAGGGGATGGTATAAGAGTAGGTGCAACAGGTTTCGCCCGAGGTCATCACGCTGATTGGGATCTTTGGTTGCCGCAAGTGACGGCTCGATAAACTGCTTTCGTCGAAACGGGTTCAAACACGCTGCCATCAAAACCGAATCGCCTTTGTCCGGCCAAAATTGATATTCAAAAACAATTCCCATCGCCTTCAATTTCGCGTCGTACTTACGAATCAAAGTTCCACAATCCCAAAGATTTTCAGTGAGTTTCATGTCGGGACTTGCTCCCATCTGGATCAGTTGATCGAATTCAACCTTTTTTGCGGACATCAACGCCCCCCAAAGAAAGCTAAAACCGCCGATTCCAACAGTATTTGGCTCAAATCCGATATTAACAAGTTCATCGAACGCTCTAGCTTCGCGTAATCGTACGCTACTTGAGGGCGGAGGATTTAACTGGTAGGGCATTCCACGACCTACTTGAACCGAAACACTAATTTCATTGCTCATCTCATCAAAAAACATACTCATGAAAAAGTCGTGGCCAAATCTCGGTTGCTCTTCTGCTCGAACTTTTAACGGTACGACCGGATAAGGCAACTTCTCTTCGCTATCAAGCTTATTATTCTCTATGCCATCCCGACGAGTTCTGGAATTAAGAAAATCTTTGTAATTTCCGATATTATGGAACTCCTTGTAACTTTCCTCAAAGCGTTTTCGGTTATCAACGTAACTTGAACCGTCGTTCGACTTGATGTACGGGTTCGCACCTCTGGACGAAAGGAACCAACCTCCCGAGCGGTCCATCACTTCGTCTATCAACGAACGCTTAGTTTGCGTGTAAGTATTTAAGAATTCGGGACTTGCTGGTTCGTGAGGGATCGTCATATCAAGAGCGCTTCTCCCATCCGCGTCAGTTGCGTTAATATCGACGCCCGCGTTCAAAATCAAAACCTGGGCTAGTCCGTCTAAACCGTAATTCAGCGGATTGTTATTACACAATTTGCGACCCTGATCCATCCGAACGCGGTGGGATGAGATAAAGGCGTGCAGAATCGTTTCCTGTTTCGGGTTTCGTTGATCAGGTCGCTTTAGGTATCGCAGTACGAGCTCGAAAAATTCCGGACGCAGATACGCATACTGCATCGCGATGAAAGCGACTGGTGTTCCTGATGGCAATGCTAGCTCATGCTCGTCGACCTTGAGGGTAAAGTTTTTTGACAAAATCTGATGCGGATCGGCTCCGAATTCTAATAGAATGTCAAAGCATCGGCGGTGTCGCGTTTGCCATGCTTTGAGTAGTAGACTTACCCCCTCACTGGTCTGACCATTCGGATCAGCCTTGTTCTTGAGATGTTCGATTAGCTTAAGATCGTCTCCCTCTGAAATAATCTTGGCTAAATCGTCGGCGCTGGCGACGCGTACAAGTTCTTGCACGGCTTGTCCTCGAATGAGCGTCGGTCTCAGGGCGAACGTCAGCGAAACAATCGCCAAGACCAAATTTCGAGTTAACGATTTCTGCATTACCGATCTCTACTTCCAAAAATGTGCTAGTAATTCTGGGGATTTTCGCCGTCGAATGCATTCCAACGAGTTTCGTCGTCATGCAACAGACCAAAGAAGATATTGTCCATTGCGTGTGAGCTTATTGAAATTGAAATGTCCTCTCGAGCGTCAGAAATTGCGCTTCCAAGTCTTGCCATAAATAATAGGTTGGTCCTAAGTGCCAATAATTCAACGAGATCGTCTGGCAATTCATGCAGTATCGATTCAAGTCTGTCGAACGCCCCTGGATCGTTAAGATTGCGCAATCCTTCATATGGAACCATATGTCCATTCGGTTTAGGCACGAGGGCCACCTGCGTAGATATCCAGGTCAAAATGTCGGGCGAATCTTTACGATCTAGGTAGCTGTCAAATCCTCTCGCGACGTAAAAATGCGAAATCCAACTCGCGGCATTTTCGAGACTTGGATTGGTGCCAGGGATTATGGGATCAACGCCGTTGTTTTGGAAAAGGCTATCGCGGTGGACACCCGCGCTGTTGAAAACGTCGGCATGGATTTCGGTTGCAATGGCCGCGGCACTGGCAAGTCCGCCGCCAAGTGAATGTCCCGTCAGTTCGAATCCTGCATTGCTTACGCCGTCAAGTTGACTAATTGCCCATGTAAGTAAAATGGCAGCTTCGTATTGAGGAGAATCACCCAATGCAGCTTGACGAATATTATCGATCCAGTCGTTTACTACATCCCAATTTCCAAAGTCGGTTCCGCGAAACGCGAGGCGGTATCCGCCAGAAACATAGTCGCGATACAACGTTGCTTGGAATCCGGGCGGACGCCCAGGAAAAGGACGCGGACGATAATCAAAAAGATAGGAGAGAATAGTTCCACTTATAACGCCCCGATCTTCGGGAGAAACGGAGCTCATCTCTTCGTTGCTTAAAATCTTTTCGACATCATTTCGGCTTAAATGCTTCAGAGCGAAATCCTTGGCGCTGACATTTCCATCTGTGTTTCCATAGACAGCTTGAGACGCGCCCGCACTTCGAAGGTATGGAAGGCTATCAACGTAGATGTAGAAATCGGAAATTTGTCTGCCCTGATAATAGTCGCGAACGAGCATTACCTTGACTTCGTCCTTTACGACTATTCCATCGATTTCAACACTGGCAGAAATTCGGTTGTCTGGCTTGTGGAATTGGTCAACGATCTTCTTTGTCGCCGCGATTGCATTGACGAATCTAGGCTTAATATAAATCGTGATCGCGCCTGAATCGACATCGTAACCCAATTGCTGCAATGAAAACCTACCTATTTCGCCATCAAAATTAGAGACTCCGAGAGATTGAGCACGAGAATTGAATAGCTCGACACTTCCCGTCTCTGCTCCCTCGACCACTTTGCCTTCGAGCTTTAGCAAAACTGTCGGCATCAAACCTGTCGACAACTGAATACTAATTGGCGTGAAAAGTGTGCTGTTGGGATTATTGGTATACGTTAAAAGTTTTCCGATTGCATACTCGTTGTCTTCGAGTTCCTCTTCCCAATTGCTGTGATCAATTGTGCCATGGATTTTGTCGCTGTTATCGCTGTCGATGTCGACGTCGATGTCGAGAACATTTACATTGACCACTCCGCCGATGGTTCCGATGTCGCAGTGGCCGCCGAGGAATTGACTTGGGGTCCAGTCGAGGGAGATTAAGTCGCTTCCGCTAATCCCTTCGACCCACAGCGTGGTTTGACCTGAGTAGTGCTGTGCGGGCGGAAGGTTGTCGCCGAGCTGACCGGTGTAGTCCTCCGGAAGGATCAGTATGCTCTTGCTCTGATCGGTCCAAAGACGAATTTTGTTTACATCGTATGCCAAATTATAGAAACCATGCCCTGGAATGGCTCCGACGACTAGACTGCCGATATTGATCTGCTTGAGATCATCGTCGGCAAACCCGCGCTCGGTTGCCTCCAGTTCTCGATCCTCGACATTGCTCGTGTTGTCGTCGTCTCGATTGACTTCGACCGTCACGTCCAAGGACTTATAGGTTCCCGATTCGGTATCGTCGTCCTCGACAACGATGTTGTACGGGTAAAGTTTCGCTCCGGGTGTTAACGTGCGAACGACGGTAATCGATCGACCGTGTTCGCAAATGGGATCGTCAAAAAATTGAGTACTTTGGGTCACAACGCCATCTCCCCATGTCACCGTTGCACGATGTTCATCATACACGCCCAGATCGCTGATGTGAAACGTAAGCTGGGCTTCGTGTCCATCGGGCTTCACAACGATACTCAACGACGGATGCGGCATGATGCGAGGTGCATAGTCGAAAATCTTGACATATCGCGTTTGCGTAACACCGGCAAACTGAATCTGGACCTTCAAATCGTCAGAGCGTGTGCCATTTCCCATACCACCAGGCCATGGATTATTGGCGAGATTCCATGGACCATCGTCCGGAACGAGAAACCAGAAATTGGCAAACTCGCTGAAATTTGTCGGCCCGTCGATAAGATCGGCACCCGATTCGTTGGCTTCGATAGTCCCGTTAAAGTTCAAGTCAGCCGTAACGGTTACGATTTGCGATTCTGCGAAATAGCCGTTTTCGGCCAGTGGACCGACTGTTTCAAAATTGACAAAAATTGAGTCGCCTTCCAAGAAGCCACCGATTCGGAATGGACTTTCGTTGGCTTTCTCGAACCATATCGATTCAACTCCGAATGCGGTTGGTGTTGGTGTTGGTGTTGGTGTTGGAGTTGGAGTTGGAGTTGGAGTTGGAGTTGGAGTTGGAGTTGGAGTAGGAGTTGGAGTCGGTGTTGGAGTCGGTGTTGGAGTACCCATCGACATCGCAGCGAGCGCCTGATCGAAACGCGTTGGCCACAGATCGGGGGTCGGAGTTGGGCTAGGGACAAATTGTGACTGAAGCTGGTTTCCAACTGTATTCGATTGCAACGGACCAATAAAGCCACTTTGGCCGGGAAGCACGACGCTTCCGATCGGAAGTTGCGTATAGACCTTTAAATCGGCAATTCCAGGACATGCATCGAAAAGGTTGTTGCGGTCGCTCGTGGAATCGACTCGATCCGCTGTCGAAAGATTTGGCAAAACGCCGTCTGCCGCCAAAAGCATTCTCGGTTGCAACGTCTCGACACTCATTCGACGATGTCTGACATCTCGCCGTTGAATTGCAAAGTTACGTACTTCGCGAATACGCTTTTCAAGAAACTGCCATACGACTTCCCAAAGCACCGATAACATAATGGACTACCCTCCAATAATGAAAATCGATCGATGTACGATCATTTAGCAAAGAATATCGCTTCCATCTTGCCTGTCAACTTTTTTCTGAAAATTTTTCCAGATATTTAAATCGCGTACTTGCACGTTGCGCGATATCGTCGAAAATTTGCGAGTAGAGGTAAACGCTTTTGCGATCGGAAATTTCACGCGACGAGTGTAGGCAGTCCGGAGTCCGATCGCCGCGATTTTTAAGAATGGGCAAGCACTGTGGCGCAGCATTTCTTTATTCCGGACGATTGGAAGCAATGGATTGCCCTCAATCTGATGTTGGGGCAGCCGCAAGAATCGCTGTTGAAAATTCTAGTTGAGAAAGGCTTTCCGAAGGACCTTTCTCGGCTTGAGATTCAAACTGCTGCTTCGCATCCTTATTTGGCTGCGGCTCAGTCACTCGCCAGGCAACGCGCCAAGCGTGACTGGCTATTGCATACGTGGCGAAAGTTAGAACAGATTCCGCCGCGTCGATCTGTGAATCGACGCGTTGCGGTCGATCCCGAGGAATTCGTATCCGAATATTACTGTGAGAATCGACCGGTCATAATTGCCGATGTTCTTTCTCGGTGGCCAGCGATCGAAAAATGGAACCACGCCTATCTAGATCGTCTGCTCGGTGACGTTGTCGTTGAATATGAATCTGTGACGAATCAAGGCGAAGGGACGTCGCGTGGTGCTCGGATGACCGCTCGCTTTTCCGAGTTACTCCAAGCGATGTTCTGCGAACCGAAAGTGCGCACAATCGCGGTGCTGCGCAACGATTTGGAGGCGAATTCTGAAGTGCTGAACACTCTTAAGCTTGATATCGATTGCATTCCTGAGTTTCTCAATGACGAAAGTGACGATCGATTGCTTGTTGCGATGAGTTCTGTCGGCAGCGTTCTTTCGCTGAGACATGAGCTTGAAAATCGATTGATGGCTCAAGTTATAGGTAGGACTCGCATTCGCTTGATTTCGCCCGTTCATTTACCACTCGTCTATAACGACCAATATTGCATTTCGTCGGTCGATCTTGATGCGATCGACTACGATCATTTTCCAGACTTTCGCGAAGTACACATCGAAGAGGTTGTCGTGGAACCAGGTGAGTTATTCTTTTTGCCGGTTAGCTGGTGGTATCACATGACGGTGCTCGATCCAAGTTTAACGATCGTATTTTCAAATTTTCGTCAAGAGAATACTTTCGCGAATTATTACAACACTTTTGGAGTAATTTAATGACGACAAAGGTCGATGACTCAGACGATTCCTTGGTGGCGTATGAGATCTACGAAAATCACGGAATGCCGCTTCAAGCGGCACCGATCTCTCGACCTTGGATGGATGCAACGCAAAAGCATTTTGCGTACCGATGTTTGCCGATGACCTTGGTAAATCAAGCAGGCTGGACGATTGCCAACCCTCGGAATTTCACGGCCTTATGGAACGGAGGAAGCTTGCCGGAAGACACCGTTTGTTCGTTTACCGACGGTGCGCCGGACGATCGTATCGGATGTATCTTTGGTCACGGGATTATCACGTTCAATGTGCCGTACCTTTTTCGCACTCCATCGAACGTGAACTTGTGGGTGAAGGGTCCGTCCAATTGGCCAAAGCATGGCATTCAACCGCTCGAAGGTCTCGTGGAAACGGATTGGACATCGGCAACGTTTACGATGAACTGGAAAATCACCAAAGCCGACGAACTGATTTGGTTTGATCGCGGAGAGCCATGCTGCATGATTATACCCTTTCCTCGCGGATTCTTAGAAACCTTTCAGCCAACGATTCAATCGCTTTCCAAAAATCGATCGATAGCCGCCGAATATATGCAATGGAGTCATCTTCGCACGTCGTATCAAACGCAAGTCGCAGCGGGCGATGAACAGGCGATTCAAGCTGGTTGGCAAAAGGACTATTTTCACGGAAGAAACACAGGTACTCAAGCAAGGGCCGAGTGCCATCAGACGAAACTTGCGATTCGCGAATTCAAGCGATTGGAGAATGAGTGATGCCTTGCAAGCTGAACTGGTTGGCATCGTTTCCTAAATCAGGAAATACTTGGGTTCGAGCATTTCTAGCGGCGTATAGTTCGGACTCGACCGAACCGCTTGATTTATCGCAGCTCAATCGAGTCTCGCACTCCGAGAGTAAAATTGAACTGTTCAGCAAAGTTTCTGGCAAGTCATCGGATCAACTGACGCCATTCGAGATCAATGCATTGCGTTCCAAAGTTCAAGAGCATCTTGCATGTTCACTGCCCAAGCAATGCGTCATCAAAACGCACAACGCATTTTTAATGCGAAGCGGTTTTGCATTGATTTGCCGCGAGCTTACTCGAGCAGCCGTGTATATCGTTCGAAACCCGCTGGATGTTGTAGACTCGTTGGCCGATCATGCAAACATGTCGATCGACGCTGCCATAGGGCTTATGAATAATTCAAATCATCGGCTGGGAGGGCCGCATTCGAAACTTGTCGTTCAACACTTGGATACGTGGAGCGGTCACGTTCAATCGTGGATGGCTCAGCGCGATTTTCCGATTCTGATGCTTCGGTATGAAGATCTCAAAACGGCACCGTCGCATGAATTTGAAAAATTGATACGATTTTTGGAATGGGATTTCGATCGAGCGCGATTGGAACGTGCGATTGGAAGAACCGATTTTGCTTCGCTTTCGCAGATGGAAACGCAAACCGGGTTTGTTGAGAAAAGCCAGGTAGCCAAGAGCGGACGCTTTTTTCGGCGAGGCGAGGTCGGGACGTGGACGAAGATTCTGACTTCACAACAGATAGAAACGATTGTCGAACATCATGCCTCAACGATGCTTGCCTGCGGCTATCCTATCAATGCCAATTCACACAAGGCATTGATATAAAAGACGCGACTAGTACGCAAAAACGCATCTGTCGGAGGCGAGCTCCGAACGAATGACAAACCGAATCGCAAGTGGTTCAGTCTTACTTGAACTACAAACGTTGCGGTAGCCGACGGTCGAGTTCGCGGAATAGCTTTAGCATCGATTTTTCTATTGCGAGATAACTTCCTTCAGCACCTCGTCTTGGTCGAATCACAACGTCGATGCCGATCGGTAGTTCGATGCGACGCAATCGATAGGCTTCTCGCATCCAGCGTTTCCAACGGTTGCGAATGGGAGCTATACCGACACGCTTGCCAACCGACAATCCAATGCGGGTAAAAGCAAGTTCGTTTCGAAGGGCGTGTATCACAAGTGTCGCATCCGACGCGACCAACCCATGCTCATAGACTTTTGCAAAGTCGTTTTTTAGCTTCAAACGATACTTCTTGAGAAAGCGATAGTCGGGTTCAAAAGCTTCGGACACTAACGGCTTTCAACGATATCGTACAAGTTCATGTTCTCGCGCGTGCCGAGCAAGGCAAAAAGATCGCGGATTTGTCGGAAGGCGTCCGGCAAGCCTGTCGGATTCGATGGTCGATCGATCGAGCCGAGTCGATAATAGTGTGGCTCATGCGTTGCGACTTGCCAACCAGGCCAATCGGTATAAAACAACGGCTGGTTGCGATCGAACTCGGATGCCATAGGCAATTGAAAGGCATACTCTTGAGATCGCAACTCCTTGCCGAGCATCGACGTCGATCGCGCGTTGGGAAAGGGTGCGAACACATCGCCGACCAAATCGACGGTCGAATCGTCCGAGAGCAACAGTGTCAACGTCCAGATTCCTTCTTCGCTTCGAGCTATTCGTTCGATGCCTCGAATTGGAAGTACGGAGAAACGTCGCGGGTCGGAATGTCGCGCCGTAAGGTCGGCTGCTATTTTGGTCGCCTTTGCATCTGCCACAGGCGACATGCTCGGTAGGAGCCAAATCAGTTTCAGGTTTAATTGCAAGGCGTTGTTATCTGAACCGTCGGCTATCGCCGAACCGCTCACGTTGGAAACGGCGGCTAACGCCGGTCCGCTGATGTTGGAACTGGCAGTTGGCGCCGGTGCCATTCGACGGAGCGCTTCTTGCACACTCGGTGACGCGTCGTTTTCAACGAACTCCGACCATTCTTCGGCGAAGAGCCTCGCTCGATCCGACGTTCCGAAGAGAATCGTTTGTTTATTTTGAACACTTTTTAGTTCAAAACGTGGATCGCGCGGAAGCCAAGAATGGAGATGTTTGCTCACCTCATTCGCACCGATTGATTGACTGCCGGCTGGCCCCCATCCGCACTCGCCATACATCGCTCCGCGACAATCTAAAACAATGTCCGCGCGACTAGTATAGAAACCTCGGTCCCGTGAATGGACGAGCAAACGAAACTCGTCGTTGCAACGGTCTTGCAGATCGTCTTGATCTTCAAGCGATGTTCGAAGCCGACTGACTTCGATCACTTCGCTGTTGATATGCACACCGTCAGAGAGCAGATCGCTCTTGGCTAACGGCGTGAGATACTCGTCGGCGAATTGCTGGCCAGTAAAAATCCGTTCAGCATTTGGTCGCTGGTAGTTCGCATCTTGCGAGAGAAGCGCGGCATGACCGAGCGATGTTGTGCAGTCACGAACGGCAACAGCGAGCGAGCGTTGATGCCAACGGGTGGCGTGACAAGCCGGTCGACCGGCATCGTAAAGATCGATCTCGTAACCAAGAAAGCGAGCGTACAGCGCCGCTTCGATTCCGACAGGGCCAGTTCCGATCACGGCGACCGTGGCTGGCGATTCGACTTCTGGATCCCAGTGCATAGGTTAGTCGACGACTTTAGCGTCGATCCACTTCATCAAGCTTCGGAGTTTCGCTCCGGTCTTTTCGATCAAGTGATCGCGTTGGAGTCGGCGGGTAGCTTTGAAGGATGGTGCACCGGCGCGGTTTTCGAGAATCCAATCGCGAGCGAACTGACCGTTCTGAATTTCCTTGAGGATCTTCTTCATCTCGGCGCGAGTTTCGTCGGTGATAATCCGAGGGCCACGCGTATAGTCACCATACTCGGCGGTATTGGAAACGCTATACCGCATATAGTTCAAGCCGCCTTGATAAAACAAGTCGACGATCAACTTCAGCTCGTGCATACACTCGAAGTAAGCCATCTCGGGTTGGTAACCAGCTTCGACAAGCGTATCAAATCCTGCGCGAACCAATTCGCTAACGCCGCCGCAAAGTACAACTTGCTCGCCAAATAAGTCAGTCTCGGTTTCTTCAGCAAACGAGGTCTGAATCACTCCGCCGCGCGTACCGCCGATCCCTTTGGCATAGGCCAATCCGACTTGCTTGGTGGCTTCGCCAGCCCCGGGCCAGAGCGCGATCAAGCTTGGAACTCCACCGCCTTTGACGAATTCGCTTCGTACCAAGTGGCCAGGCCCCTTAGGTGCAACCAGCATCGCCTCGACGCCCTTCGGTGGTTCAACTTGACCGAAGTGCATATTGAAACCATGCGAGCACATCAAGATGTCGCCTGGTTGTAGGTTTGGTTTGATGTATTGACGATATTGATCGCCTTGCACTTCGTCCGGCAGAAGAATATTGACAAGATCAGCTTTCTTGGTGGCGTCTTCGATCGCCATCGGCTGGAATCCGTGGCTGATCGCCAAGTCATAATTCTTGCCGCCTGGTCGCTGACCGATGATCACATTCAAACCGCTATCACGCAAGTTTTGTGCTTGAGCATGCCCCTGAGATCCGTATCCAAGGATAGCGATCGTTTTGTTCTTGAGATGGGAAAGGTCGGCGTCGTTGTCGTAGTAAATCGTTGCGGTCATTGGATTGATTGAGGTTGAGGTTAAGGTTAACGTTGAAATGACGACTAAATGTGGATAAGATTTGGGTCAAGCTTGGTGATCAATAGCCGCCGTCGTCGACTATCGCGAAGCTCAAATCGAGTTCGCTAAGGAACGGTTGCAGCGTTGGCTTGATCCATTTCTTCTTCGGATACGCCCAAACTTCCACGAACCATCGCGATACGCCCGCTTCGTACGAGTTCTAAAATTTTGTAGGGACGCATCCGCTCGATAAAGGCTTGGATCTTCGTTTCTCGACCTGAAATCTCGACGATCACGTCCGAGGGACCGACATCGACGATCTGGCCCCGAAAGATGTCGACGAGTTCAAGGATCTCGGTACGCGCACTGCCGGCTTGTGCTTGAATCTTGACGAGCATCAAGTCGCGTTCGACAAAATTCTTGGACGAGATATCCTGGACACTGACAATCGTTACGATTTTATCGAGCTGTTTACGGACTTGATCGAGGACCTCGTCTCCGCCAAAAACGACGAACGTCATTCGAGACAGTCGTGGGTCTTCGGTCTCACCGACAGCCAACGAATCGATGTTGTATCCGCGCGAAGCGAGCATTCCGGAGATATGCGCGAGCACTCCGGGAACGTTTTGAACGACAGCGGATATGACGTGCCGCATAGGAAGCCAAGTTACTCTTAGGAAATAGAAACGAATTCCCGCCAATCGACGGGCTACGCATAATAATCGCGAACGCAAAGCATTTAAAGGTGTATTTCATGAAACCCAAGCCGAGCTTGGAATCCAATAGTCCGAATGCCAATGTCCTATCGGAAGCCAACGACCAAGCTCATTTTTCGCAGCCAGCCTACGAATTGCTTGATTTTGGAGACAGTCGAAAGCTAGAACGGTTCGCCGGATTCGTCTTAGATCGACCCTGCCCGGCGGCAAAAGGTTCTCGAAGAAGGCGAATTTCAGACTGGAAAGACCCAGAACGTCAATTTCGAGACGCTCCCGAATCTGGCTGGTCCTCGAACGAATCGCCGCAAGGTTGGCTATTCCGCTGGCAAACGCTTGCAATGGAGTTGAGGTTGTCGCCGTTCGGCCACGTCGGACTGTTTCCAGAGCAGATCGCTAACTGGCGATGGCTCCAATCGTTAATCACCCATTCGGACTCCCCCCGTGAGCCGTCGGCGCTAGCCGCGGGCTCTTCCGTCTCCCAAGCAACAAACGCAACACGAACTGAAGAACCGGCGGCTAACGCCGATCCGCTCACTCATTCAAAATTAATGGCCCTCAATCTTTTTGGTTACACCGGTGGAAGCACGCTTGCCTTGGCATCGGCGGGGTGCCAAGTAACACATGTCGATGCTTCGAAACCGACCGTACAATGGGCTCGGCGCAATGCGACGCTGTCCGGTTTAGACGCAGCTCCCATTCGATGGATCGTCGATGACGTTCGAGATTTTGTAAAGCGAGAAGTAAAACGTGGCGCGCACTACGACATTGTGCTAATGGATCCACCCGCTTATGGGCACGGGGCGGATGGAAAATCTTGGGCGCTCGAACGCGATTTAGAAAATCTCATCGACGACTGTTTAGTCCTCATGAAGCCCAATCCAACGGCCTTGCTCCTAACCGGCCATAGCCCGATTGAATCGCTCGACCAAGGCCCACTGACGAATCGGACATGGAAAGAATTACAGGCTGCCTTTAATCGCGTCGGTAAGCATCGAGTAAGCTTGCTCGATTCGCACCAAAGAAAACTTGACTTCGGTTACGCCTATCGACTTTGGAACTAAGCTTACCAAGGTCCGCGTATTGGGTAGATTCCGAATTGGTCGGTGTGGCTTGGCCAATAGGGGGTTGCTTTAAACATCCCGCCGCCGGCACCGCTAGCTGGGCCTTGACCAAATTGATGGTAGACGGGCGTCATGGTGTTTTGCGAAACGCCCCACGAGAAATTCGATTGCATCGTGACCGTCGGAGGGACGATCAGTGCCGTCGGTTGTCCGGTCTTGAGATAATAGTAGTCGCCGTGCCATGGACGTTGGGCTGCTTGATTCTTCGCCCAGTAATCGCCCCACGTCGAATGGGGAATCCAGTTCGCAAACTCGCCGGGCCTTAAGCCGCCGGCCGAATTGTCTTGTACGGAAACGACGTTTCCTAAGCGACTCCCCAAGCCAAAACGTTGGGCTTGTGCAACGGAGCTGGTCGCGATGATGGCGAGTACCAAAATCGTAGCAAATCGAATGTGGGACAACATGGGTGGCAAATCTCTACTGATGTGGCAACTGAATCTTCTTGTAAATCTGTTTGACAGCGGTATGAACCGGCGGTGCCCAATAAGTTGCTTTGGTTCGGTTCAAACCACTTCCTTGATCGTAGTACGAGTGGTACTTGTCTTGATGCTGATATAGGTACTGATGTGGATAGAATGGTTGGTAAGTGTTGTACGTGTGACCGACCCAACCCGGAACGCCAACCGGCGAAACGTAGAGGGCGGCGTTAGCCTGGTTGGCTGAACCTTGCGTAAAATAATTATCGAATAGCGGTTGTACTTGGCGGTGTCCCCAAGTTCCATAACCGCCGTTGCCTGCAAAGCTGGTTCCGTACGAACTGCTTCCGCTTCCATACGGCATCGAAACGTATCCGCCATATCCGTCAGCATAACCTACGTTGCCGCAGGTGCCGCTTGCGCACTGAGCAAACGCATCTTGCGAAGTCAAGCTACTTGCAAAACCAATTGCGACCGTTGCCGCGACTTTTGTCCATCCCATCCATGCCGTCATCTTCATTACTCCTTTAAATCAGCCATGATAACTTTCATGTCAATCGGCACGCGCTGACCGAATTTGCGAGATTAAGCCATCAAAAACCATCCTTTCCACGCCTCCCATCGTGAAGAGGAACGATGCGGCAAGCTAGAGCAATCAGATGCATTGTGATGGTCGTTCCGGGAGTCCCATTTGCGTAATTTGATTTATTAAAGTTACCTTGCTTGATAGTTGGCACGCACTTTGAGATATTGAACGCTCGCATGAACGCTTGTTAATTCGAAACTGGACATAGGATAAAAGGTTTTATATATGGCTAATTCAGTTCACGTCAGGCAACGCCGCAACATTGCTTTTTGCGGCCACGGATCAAGTGGCAAAACAACGTTGATCGATTCTCTACTGATCAACACGGGGGCAGTAAGTGGGCATCATAGCGTCGACGACGGCACGAGTATCTGTGATTTCGACCCCGAAGAGAAAGCTCACAAACATACTGTCGAGGCGAAGGTCACGCATTGCGAATTCGAAGCGACGCATTTTTCGTTGCTCGATACACCCGGCTACGCCGACTTCATCGGTCAAACCATCGGCGCACTGGCAGGTGTCGATAGCGCTGCCATTTGTATTCATGCTCACGCAGGTGTCGAAGTCAATACGCGACGAGTTTTTCATGCCGCTAGACAAGCTGGACTGCCGACGGCGTTAGTCATTTCTCGACTCGATGGCGATAACATCGATTTCGCAGCCTTGGTCAAGCAGATTATTGCAGCCTTCGGTGATAGCTGTGCGCTGCTGAATATCCCGAAAGGAATCAGCGAGAGTTTTTCGGGTGTTATCGATATGCTCGATCCGTCGACCGATACCAGCGGCGCGGTCATCGCATGCGACAAAGTTCGCGAGCATCTTATCGAAACGATTATCGAAGGCGATGACGCGATGATGGAAAAGTATTTTGAGGGGATCGTTCCGTCGGTCGAAGACCTGAAAGCCGCGATTCCGAAAGCCGTCCTCTGCGGCCAATTGATTCCCATCTTCTGTACCTCATCAAAGTTAAACATCGGACTCAGCGAGATGCTCAGAGGCCTGAAGCTTTGCGCTCCGTCCCCCGATGCGATCTCGCGTCATGGCGTTACCGAAGATGGTCAGGAAATGGACGTGCTGGCCGATCCCGATGCACCGCTGGTGGCTCGTGTTTTTGAAACGCACATCGATCCGTTCGTGCAGAAGCTGAGCTTCATTCGTATCTATAGCGGTACGCTTTCCAAAGACCAGAGCGTTCATGTTTGCAGTTCAAAAACGACGATCCGTATCCCACAGTTGCTCGAAATTCAAGGCAATCAGACGGCGCCAATCGATCGAGCGACCGCCGGTCAAATCGTCGCCGTTGCGAAAGTCGATGAACTGCATACCGGTACGATGCTCGGTGATACACAATTGCCTCCGATTCCGTTCCCGCGTCCGATGGTCGGCTTGGCACTTTCTCCGCGCAGTCGCGGCGATGAAAATAAGCTTGCAGCCGCCCTTCATAAACTCATCGAAGAAGACGCGACGCTTCGGCTCGATCGAGATGTTCAGACGAGCGAGTTGGTGATTGTCGGGATGAGCGAGTTTCACCTTAAACTGATTCTCGAACGGATGCACTACCGCGATAAGTTAGACGTCGATACGAAGGACCCGAAGATCCCACTTCGCGAAACGATCCAGACCGAGGCCGAAGGTTTTTATCGGCACAAAAAGCAGAGTGGGGGACGCGGTCAATTCGGCGAAGTTCACATCCGGATGTTCCCGTTGCCTCTGGGTACCGACATCAAAGAGTTTGCCGTCAAGGAACGTTTTCCCAATATGAAGCATATTCACTACGATGAGAGCTGCAATTTTTTGTGGGTCGATTCAGTGGTTGGAGCGTCTATCCCCGGTAACTTTATGCCAGCCATCGAAAAGGGTTTTAAGGAACGAATGGTCAAAGGGATTATCGCCGGCTACCAAGTGCAGGACGTGGCCGTCGAAGTCCATTACGGGAAACACCACCAAGTAGATTCGAGCGAAGCCGCATTTAAAATTGCCGGCGCGATGGTTTTTCGCAACGTATTTCGCGAAGCGAATCCATGCTTGCTTGAACCTTACGTCCGCATGGATGTCACGGCCCCAGAAGCAAACGTCGGCGATATCTTTAGCGATATGAGCGGACGCAATGGCCGCGTCTCGGGAAGTGAAACGATTGGCGGCGGTTATCAGGTCGTCCATTGCGAAGTTCCATTTCGCGAAGTATTGCACTACAACCGAACGCTGAGCAGTTTAACGGCTGGTCAAGGAAGTTATACGATCGAACTGGATCATTACGAACCGATGCCGCACGCGGTCCAGCAGCAATACATGATTGCGATCAAGGAACAAGAAGAGGAGTTGGTTTAGATCGCGGTGTTGGACTTTGACTGTTGATGCTTAGCCGTGTTGAGGCTAAGCCGTGTTGCTGCTTAGCCGTGTTGAGGCTACTTCATCAGTTCGGCCAATTTGGGTCCGATTGCATCGGCCCAGATTTGGTAGCCTGCGGGCGAGAGGTGTAAGAAGTCCGGCATGATTTCCTTGGTAAGGCTTCCATCGGGTTCGAGGAATTTGCTGCCGATATCCAAGTAATGAATATGCTTGCCGTCGTTGAGCTTGGCGATGCTGGAGTTTACTTGATTGATCTTGTCGCGACCAGGATTCGGACTGACTTTTTCACCGCGAGGAAAAACCGCGAGCAAAAGAATTTTGGCTTGCGGCTGCTTGCTGCGTATCGTTTTTACAATCACCTCAATTCCTTGTGCGATCCCCTCTGCGGAATCGCCTCCAGTATTGTTCGTGCCGATCATCAAGACAACGGCTTTGGGTTTGATCCCTTCCAGTTCGCCGTTGGTGATTCGCCAAAGGACATGCTGAGTGCGATCGCCACCGATACCAAAGTTGGCGGGTTTGTACTGTTCGAAGGCTGCGTCCCAGATCTCTTTCTTGCTGGCCCAACCCGCCGTGATCGAGTCGCCCAGGAATACCAATTCGGCTGTTCCTTCCTTTGCAATATTGACGAATCTTTCATGGGAAGCAGCGAAGCCGGAGTTGATACCGCCATCAGGGCCAAGCTTCGGTGCCGCAACGTCCGGTGCTTGCGGCGACAACTTCACAGCCGGTGCTTTCACAGCCGGTGCGGTTGCAGTTGGAGCTTGAGCGTGAACAGTCACGGCCAAACCAAGTACGATGAACACGGCAATCATGGAAAACTTCATGAGTTATCAATCCCAATTTATCTAAAGGTGTGGTACAGAAACAATCATTCTAATTCGACGGCTCATTCCGCAAAAACTTTTATAGCCGCCAATTCACGCGGATGCGGTTGAACAGCCGTTCCAGGAAGCGAAGTTAACACGACGCACTTCAATTGTCGGTCTGGATCAGCCAGGGCGAGCGTGCCCGTGGAACCGGTGTGCCCAAACGTTTTTTCCGAACAAGCTACCGCGCCCGCAAATCGACTAAGGTTAAACCCAAGTCCCCGAGGTGTGATTCCCGGCGGGTTGTGGTTGCTCACCATCATTCTGGCTGTCTCGGGTCGAACTACCGTTCCCTTTTCGTACATCAATTCATCCAAGAATTTTCCGATGTCGGGAGCTGAAGCATGTGTCCCGCCCCACGGTGCGCCGAGCTTTCGCCAATACGAACTATTCCAATTCCAATCCTTCGCTTTCGGATTGCCTCCGCCTGCTTCGACGGCCGCAAATTCGGTCTGAACCGGAATCATCTCATCGATCGAGAATCGACCGAGTCCTTGCGCTGAGTGTTTCATTCCGAGTGGTTGAAATACGGCTCGATCGACTAACGAAGTGATATCCATCGACGTAATCAACTCGGCTACATGTGTCGCCAACAAGATTCCCATACTCGAGTAATCGTATCGCGATCCTGGAACAAAATGAAGCGGCGCTCGAATCGCGTGCTCGATGAACTCCGATAGTCCTGCATGTCTCGCTCGCAACGCATCGTTGTCCGTCAACTGATCGGCCAGTCCCGAGACGTGTGTCAAAAGATGTCGAATCGTGACCGAGTTTTTACCTTCGCCGGTGAATTGCGGAACATATTTTTGGAGCGGATCATCGAGTTGAAAGGCACCTTGATCAAAGAGTGTCATCAGGGCGGTTACCGCGATCGGCTTCGAGATCGACCCGAGTAGAAACATCGCATCCTCGGAACGAGCCTTACCGAAGGCGCGATTGAACGATAAGTCACAATGAGTCACATGTAGAACAGCCGCTGCTACTTGTCCGCTAGCCACGGCCCGAGCCAAGACCTCGGACGCTTCGTCGAGTTTGTCGGTGCGAAGCGCAGCAAGCAAGGGCGCGCTCATCGAAGCAGCCAATCCACTTTGAACAAACGTGCGGCGATTCATGGGGGGTTAAGGGTTGAGGGTTGGGCAATGGTGAGCCGTCGGCGCTAGCCGCAGGCGTGATATGATAGAGATATCGACATTGGTTGATATCGTACTACATTCCGCTCCTCGACTTTGCTGCATTTGCAAAATCCAAAATTTCCATAAGCACTAATCGCGTTCAGTGACGAATTCGAACGGATGGATGGCTCTTCCAACTGTGAGAGTAAATAGTGCGACCCTGCTTCAGACAAAGTTGGAGCTATGTGAGTTTTCGCAATGTCGAGCAACAGCTTGCTGATTGTCGGCGTCGCCGAAAAAATCGCGTTTCGAATCATTTTTTCTGCGGGAAATCGAATTAGGATTTTGTCCTGTGAGCTTTGCGCTTTCGAGATAATTTCGAAAACTTGGCAGGAACGGCTAGGGGGCCGCCTCATTTTACGCGATTTTTAAAGCAAAAACCCTCGTTTTTCCAGCGATTTTGCGTACCTCTTGACGGTTTGTCAGGGAACTCTTTATCATTCTAGGTCCGAAAGTTGCAGTAAAACGCGATTTCATGAAGGTGCCCCGGCGTGAATGGACGCAGTTTTTGGCTTGCCAGCGTAGCTTCAATTGGTAGAGCACCGCATTCGTAATGCGGGGGTTGCGGGTTCGACTCCCACCGCTGGCTCTCAGATTTTTATTGGTTTGTTGGTAGTTTTTTGGAAGAGATCGGTAGATGGTTCAAGCCACAATGTTGGATTTGCGAGAAGTTGTCCTAGCGAACCAGAGCTTTGGTCCTTCGGATATCGACCGAATTAATCGAGCGATCATCGAAGATCCCACGCAGTTTGGTTTGCTTCGCGATGCGGTCAGTGAATTGGCCAGCGCCGAAAGTCCGTCGCCAGCCACCATGACTCGCTTGGGGGTGTGCCAAGCCTTGATCGGTAAATTCCGCGAGGCTCAAGAAACGCTCAAGCACAGTGACGGTGGCGCGTTAGCTCAGTACTATCTCGGCAGAGTCAGCTTTCAACTCGGCGAGCATGATCGGTCGATTCAATACTACGAAGCTGCACAGACATCCGGTTATACGCCTGAGCTTTGCCAGTTAGCGATCGCTGAGGTCAAGCGGTACACTGGCGAAAAAGCTGATGCAATGCGGATCTTGGATAATATCTTTGGACCGGTCGAGCAATCGGCTGAATATCTTTACCAACGCGGTGCGACGGTTGCCGCAGTTGGCGGTAACATCAACGAAGTACTCGCACTCTATCAACGCGCTGTTACGGTCGATACGCGGCATCAAGGTGCTCTATTTGGTTTGGCTCTGGAAAATGACCGGACGGGGAATGATTTTCAAGCTCTCGAGTATTATCAGCGAGCAGCGAACGTTGTGCCTGCGCACATCGGCACGCTGATCAACCTCGGCATTATCTACGAAGATCGAAACGACTTTGCCAAAGCCCAGGCTTGTTATCGCCGCGTTTTAGAAGTCGTGCCGGACCATCCTCGAGCGCGACTTTACTTGAAGGACGCATCGGCGGGTGGCAACATCCTCTATGACGAAGATTCGGCGAAGCGAAACGAGCGAATGGCTCAGGTCCTCAGTATTCCTGTCACCGATTTCGAACTTTCCGTTCGATCGAGAAACTGCCTGCAAAAGATGGGCATTCGAACCTTGGGTGATTTAGCGAGAACCACCGAGGCAACGTTGCTTTCGAGCAAGAATTTTGGCGAAACATCGCTGGTCGAAATCTGCGATATGCTTCACTCTCGCGGACTGGCCCTTGGTCAGCTTGCCAATGAAAAGCGCGAAGACGATCCACCTTTGGATTTGTCGACGATGAGCGCCGACCAGCAAGCGTTGATGGATCGTCCGATCGCCGAGCTCAATCTTTCGGTTCGAGCCAGAAAGTGTATGGTTCGTTTGCAGTTAGCTTCGATCGGTGAATTGGTACGCAAGTCGGCTGATGATTTGCTGGAGTGCAAAAACTTTGGCGTTACCAGCTTGAACGAAGTACGAGAGAAGCTGACGATTATGGGTATCAAGCTGCGTGGTGACTGATCGACTGTCATTCCAGCTCAAGTGTACCGATACCAAGACTGCGGCTCGCCGTGGCTCTCTTACATTAACGCACGGCATAGTTGAGACTCCAGTCTTCATGCCGGTGGGGACCCAAGCGACCGTCAAAGGCATTACGAAATCGCAGCTTGTTGATAGCGGTGCCCAAATTATTTTGGGTAACACGTATCATCTTGGACTGCGACCGGGTAAAGAACGAGTTGCAGAATTGGGTGGCCTGCATCGGTTCATGAACTGGGAGCGTCCGATTCTAACGGACAGTGGTGGCTTTCAGATTTTCTCCCTCGCAGGGCTCGCTAAAGTCACCGAAGAGGGCGTTACATTCAAGTCGCACTTGGATGGTTCGATGATCCATCTTCGACCTGAAGATTCGATCGCGATCCAACAAGCTTTGGGCAGCGATATCGCGATGGTGCTCGATCATCTTGTCGCGTTGCCCTCACCAGTCGAGGTTGCTCAAGAAGCTTGTCAGCGAAGTATCCGCTGGGCCAAGCGATGCAAGGAATTCGCGACTCGGACCGATCAAGCTCTTTTCGCAATCGTGCAAGGTGGTCTCGACGAAAAGCTTCGAGTTTCTTGTGCCGAACAGTTGATCGAGATCGGCTTCGAGGGTTATGCCGTAGGTGGTTTAAGCGTTGGCGAACCACCCCAAGAAATGGTTCGCATCCTTGATTGCACCTGCCCTGCCCTGCCCGTCGACAAACCTCGATACCTGATGGGCGTTGGTCGACCTATCGATTTATTGGAAGGGATCGCGCGGGGTGTCGATATGTTTGATTGTGTCATGCCAACTCGAAATGGTCGCAACGCCTTGGCTTTCACCGCCAACGGTCCGCTTCGCTTGCGAAACTTGTGCCACGCCGACGACACGCGACCATTGGAAGACGATTGCCCGTGTCCCGCATGTTTGCACAGTCGAGCTTACTTGCGGCATTTGTTTATCACGCAAGAAATGCTGGGACCGATTTTGCTATCGATCCACAATCTGACGTTCTATCACCGACTGATGGAAAAAGCTCGACAGCAGATCGAGCAAGGAACGTTTGCTGAGTTTCTCGACCAACAACGAAGCATGTTACAATCAGACGATTCGTAGCTGCACCAAATCCGTAAGACAAACATCCTCGCGAGTCCCTGAAGGCCACGCAGTTTATCGACGTGAGGTAAGCTTCCAGCTTGCCGCATTCGGAATTAAATTGAGGATCGCAAGCTAGAAGCTTACGCCACTTCAACTACCCTCAACCCTCAACCCTCAACTACCATGCGACTTCCATCGATCTTAAAAGATTTGCTTCCATCGGACAGCGTCAAGCAGTTGATGGATTTAGTCAATCAACCGAACCTTGTGTCGGGACTCAAAGACGCCGCCCAGCAGCTCGGTTGGAAGGAAGCTTGGGGGACGACACAACTGCAACATGCGATGATGCAGACCAAAAAATGGATGGAGACTTTCAGCGATCGTTGGACATCGGAGAATCACGATACGCTGCGGTTGGGTGTGAATGGTACTGGGTTACTCATGGCTGCTCGATGGTCAAGTGTTCCGCTGGCACCTCAGGCGATTTCTTCGTTCGCGGTGGTAGCTAGCGGCTATTGTGAACGCACCGCGATCTCTAAGGATCTGGAACGATTGCTACTGAGTCTTACTGGTGCGCAGATGTGTCTGGTTACGCATAGCGTTGAACAAGCGCTGATGTTGCTTCGACATGGGCTGCCAAAATCGAAACGCTGGGCCATTCCAAGAGCGGATAGTATTCGATTGGCGAGCGGTTGCGATCTTGCGTCGCTCCTTTCGATGGACGATACAAGCGTGATCGAGTTTGGTGCCAGCAATGCTTGTTTACCTGACGACTATCTTCGTGCCGTCGAAGCGGGAGCAGGTGGGATCGTGTTGGTCGAGCCATCCAGGCTTACCAATGCGAACGCTAGTGGCGAATATTCTGAGAAATCGTCGGTTCAAATGGCCAAAGGGCATCGAGTCGCTGTGATCGAGTTGTTGTTGAATGGGAGCTTCATCGATTTGTCTACGCTTGGTATTCCAGCACCGATTGTCGCCGATCGATTGAAACGCGAAATCGATGCAGTTGTAATGCCCGGCGATGGCTGGATTGGCGGCCCGCCCTGCGGAATCATCGTAGGACGGGAAGCGTTTTTAAAACCCTTGCTCGATGTCGCCCGTCGTGTGGGTATGTTGGCTCATCCATTGGCAATCGCAACCTTGCACGCAACGCTGGTGGCAGGCAAGGATTTGGACGCTTGGAAGCAAATGCCATTGGGCTTAATGGTAAGCAATGGCGTCGAGAATCTGAAGCAGCGCGCTAAGCGACTCGCCGTTCAAATCGATGGTTCACCTATGCTTGAAAGCATCACGGCGGAAGTCGAAAGTATTTCGATTGCATCGAGTCCTCTCGATTCGGTCCGGCTCGATTCTGGCGTGCTCAAGATCATTCCGAAAGGCATGACGTCGAAAGAATTGCAGGCGAAATTGGCCGCACGCGAAACACCCCTTTGGACCTTGGCAGACGATCGAAGTGTCTCGATCGTACTGCGCTCTATCGAACCTGCCGATGATCAGGAGATTGTCGCCGCATTTACAGCAAATTCCGCCGAAACCGATTGATTGCTGGCATGACGCGGTTTGATATTGAGGTTTGCTAGATGCGATCCAATCGACTATCCTGTAATCACCCGCCTTACTGCGCTGGATACGCGAGTTTTGCTTCTCAAACAGCTCCTGCCACCACGTCCAACCTGTCGATGACACGCATTGTACTAAGAATTTCGCTTGCTTGCTTACCAAAGTTTGTTCTGGTTTTGCTCGTAACGTTCGGTGTGGCCGCTGAACCGACCGGCAAGAAGCAGAACAATGTAAACCTGAATGCACATTTGCGTGAGGGACAGGCGATTTACGTCAAGAAGTGCGCTTCGTGCCACGGAGAGATGGGGCAAGGCGAAAAAGTGGGGCACGCTGAACCTTTGGTTGGCGATGCTTCGGTAGGCGAACTCGCGAAGCTGATCTCCGAGACTATGCCCAAGGATGAGCCCGAGAAATGTGCGGACGAAGACGCTCGAGCCGTGGCTGCCTATATTCATTATCGTTTTTACAGCGAAGCCGCTCAAATTCGCAATCGGCCACCTCGGGTTGGCTTAGCCCGATTAACAGCGACGCAATTGCGTCAGAGCCTAGCCGATCTTTTTGCCGACCTCGACGGAATCGCGACGCCTTCGGAACGTCGAGGAGTGAAAGGGATTTACTTTACCGGTTCGCGATGGAAGAACGAAAACAAAAAGCTCGAACGGATCGACCCGGTGATCGATTTTGATTTTGGTTCGGAGAGTCCGGCTGAAGGCCTGAGCGCCGAAGATTTTTATATCTATTGGGAAGGCGGTCTCAAAGTTGATGTCTCCGGACGATACGAGATCATCGTTCATAGCACCTGTTCCTTCATCTTCAATTTCGGTTCAGTCGACCGAACTTTTATCGACAATCACGTTCAGTCGGGTGACAAGTCCGGATTTCGTCAAGCGATCTATCTAACGGCAGGTCGAGTTTACCCATTCAAGATCGATTTCATTCAACGGAAACGGAAGACCGAACAACCGCCAGCCCAAATTTCGCTTTCATGGATCAAGCCGCACGGCGTCGAAGAGATTATTCCGAATCGCAATCTGATTCCTGAAGCTGGACCGCCGACGTTCGCCCTGCAAACGATTTTGCCACCCGATGATCGCAGCTATGGATATGAGCGAGGGATTGGGATCAGTCGTCAGTGGGATGAATCGACGACTGCGGCTGCAATCGAGTTCTCGCAGATAGCCGCCGACGAACTTTGGCCGAATTACCAGAAAAAGAACAAGAATATCCCCGAGACAGATCGAGCGCGACTGAAGAGCTTTTTATCGAATTTGGTTTCAACAGCGTTTCGAGGTGCGATGACGGATGAGCTTCGAACGGTCTATGTGGATCAACAGATCGAGAGTTCGCCGGATGATCTCGAAGCGATCAAGCGCGTTCTGTTGATCGCGCTCAAGTCGCCTTATTTTCTTTATCCAAACCTCGACTTCGATCAATCCGTATCTCAACAGGCTGCCAATCGTTTGACGCAGACGCTTTTTGATTCGCTTCCCAACGGAAAATTGCTTCTATCGGAAGTAAAGCAAAACAAACTTCAAGATGAAAAGCAAATCCGCGATGCGGCGCGAAAAATGATGTCGGACTATCGCGTCGAAGCGAAGGCTCGTGAGATGATGTACGGCTGGCTCAATATTGGTCAGACCAAGGAAATTACCAAAGATAAGAAACTTTACCCGAACTTTGATGACCTCTTAGTTTCCGATCTGCAAACATCGCTAGATGCATTTCTCGATGATATCTTTGCCAGTAAAGCCAGCGATTATCGCCAATTATTCCAAGCAGACTGGTCTTATACGACGGACCGATTGGCAAGTTTCTATGGCGATGCATGGAAACCAGCCGATGTAGATGGAATAGGAGTCAGGAAGAGTGTTTCCGATCCCGTTCACAAAGGTGGAGTTTTAACGCATCCTTACGTCATGAGTCGCTTGGCATACCACAACACAACCTCGCCAATCCATCGCGGCGTATTTTTAATTCGATATATCATGGGACGCACGCTTCGTCCTCCCAACGAAGCGTTTACGCCGCTGAGCCCGGATCTGCATCCGAGCTTAACGACGCGTGAACGAGTCGCCCTGCAGACCAGTTCCGACAACTGTCAAGCCTGTCACATCAAGATCAACGGTCTAGGCTTTGCTATGGAAAATTGGGATGCAGTCGGACAATTTCGGTCGAAAGAAAAGGAAAAGCCGATCGATCCGCAGGGGTCGTATACCGATCGAGACGGGGAAGAAATAAAATTTCATGGCTCGACGCAATTAGCCGACTACCTAGCGAACAGCGACGATGCGCATCGAGCGTTTGTCAATCGAGCTTTCCAGCACTTTGTAAAGCAGCCTGCAGCCGCCTACGGAATCGATACACTTGACCGGCTGACCGAAAAATTTGTAAAAAGCCAATTCAATATCCGAGAACTCATCGTCGAAATTGCCGTTATTGCAGCGATGGAAAAAGACGCGAAGCAATGATCGATAAATAAGTGTCCGGTACCTTTTGCCGGAACGGCCCATCGGGTGCTTTGCACAAAAGGTACCGGACACTTATTTTTCGAACAATCCGAAGCCTGCGACTGAAAAGAAAAAGGAATCCCAGTTATGAAATCACTCGAACATCGCCGAACATTTTTGCGGCATCTTGGCCTCAGTTCTGCCGCCATACCCTTTGTGCTGCACTTGCCAAGCCTTGGTTGGTCATCGAATTCGACCGCGAGTGTTAAAAAGCAGCGACTGGTCTTTATTTTCAGTCCCAATGGCGTGATCCCCGATCATTTCTGGCCAAAGAAGACCGGTTCGGAATTTGAACTCGAACGAATCTTACAACCGTTCGCGAGTTTCAAAAGTCAACTGCTAACGTTGCATGGGATCGATAACAAGATCAAGGGCGACGGTGACGGGCATATGCGAGGAATCGGCTGTCTGCTCACCGGCAAAGAACTTTTTCCGGGCGATGTACAAGGAGGTTCGGATACGCCTGCCGGTTGGTCTCAAGGGATTTCCGTCGACCAACATCTTAAAAACAAATTGCAAGCCAATCCGAATACACAGACTCGCTTCGGTTCGTTAGAGTTTGGCGTGATGGTGCCTGAACGAGCCGACACCTGGACTCGAATCTCTTATGCTGGCCCCAATCAGCCGGTGGCACCTATCGACAATCCGTATCAGATGTTCGACAAGCTCTATGGTCAGACCAAAAATCGAGCGTTGTTGGCGAGCGTCTTAGACGAACTATCGGATGATTTTCGCAAAGTCGAGAAGGTTGTCAGCAACGAAGATCGGAGATTGTTACACGAGCATCTCACGATGATCCGCGACGTTGAAAAAGAGTTGAAAACCGAACTGTCGAAAAGCCAAAAAGCCGATGTTGGGCACGCTGTCCCCGAGTTGCCGGCGAACGTCGAAGAGCAAAACAATAATATTCCTCAAATCTGTCAAATGCAGATGGACTTGATGGTCAATAGTTTTGCCGCCGATTTCGCTCGTGTCGCTACCTTCCAAATCACCAACAGCGTCGGCCAACCGAAAATGAAATGGCTAGGTATCGACGAAGGGCATCACGAACTTTCACACCAACCGGATAGCAATGAAGAAGCCTACGAGAAGCTGATCAAGATCAATACTTGGTATGCCGAGCAAGTCGCGTATCTTGCCAAACGACTTTCCGAAGTTCCTGAACCGGGCGGCGACGGTTCGCTGTTGGATAATACAACCGTAGTATGGACGAACGAGCTTGGCAAAGGCAACTCGCACACTCGCAACAACATTCCGTTTGTTATGGTAGGCGGCGGGCTCGGATTTCAAATGGGACGGGCTTTGGATTTCAAGAGCGTTTCCCATAACCGATTGCTTTTGAATTTCTGCGAAGCGATGGGCTATCCAGAAGAGACCTTTGGCAATCCCGATCATTGTGCCGACGGACCTCTGACGGGACTTGCATAAAGTCCCGATCATCTACGCCATGGTGTTTTGGATCTTTAACAAGATCCACTACGACAATCGTATTGTCAGGCTTAGGTTGGGAGTTACCTTCAAGCGAACCAATCTGTCATGACGTGACCACTGACGTCGGTGAGTCGGAATTCGCGACCTTGGTATTTGAACGTCAATCGCTCGTGATCCAAGCCCAACAGATGGAGCACGGTTGCATTCAAATCATGGACATGCACCGGGTTTTCGGTGACGCTAAATCCAAACTCGTCCGTCGAGCCATAAGAAACGCCACCCTGAATACCGCCGCCCGCCAACCAAACGGTAAACGCATCTTTGTGATGATCGCGACCGATCTCGGTTTTCTTTCCAGTCCCGTCGCTTCCCTGGGCTAGCGGAGTACGACCAAATTCACTGCCCCAGATTACTAGCGTATCGTCGAGCAGCCCTCGCTGCTTTAGATCGGTGATCAAAGCGGCTGCGGCTTGATCGACATCTAGGCACTTGGCGCTCAACCGCTTATCGATATTTCCATGGTGGTCCCAATCGCTATCGTAGAGTTCGACGATGCGCACCCCGCGTTCGACCAGTCGACGGGCGAGCAAACAATTGTTAGCGAACGAAGCCTTGCCTGGTTTAGCACCGTAGAGCTCTAACGTGTCCGTCGTCTCGTCGTCGATTTTCATAAGCTCGGGGACACTCGACTGCATTCGATATGCCATTTCGTACTGATTGATCCGAGTCGCAATTTCAGGATCGCCAACATCGGCGAGGTGGACTTGATTGAGCGAACCGACGGCATCGAGGACGCGCCGCCGACTTTCCGCCGGATGGTCCTTGGGATTGGAGAGGTAGAGCACGCTATCGCCCTCGGAACGAAACGGGATTCCCTGATGAACACTCGGTAGAAAACCGCTGGAATAGGTACTCGAACCAGCTCCACTTGCCGGTCCACTTTGCAAAACGACATAGGCGGGCAGGTCCTGATTTTCCGAGCCTAAACCATAGCTTACCCAAGAGCCAAAACTTGGTCGCCCACCGCGCCCGAATCCGGTATGTAGAAAAATTTGTGCCGGTGCATGATTGATTTCTTCCGTATGCAGTGAATGCACAAAGCAAAGGTCGTCAGCGACTTTCGAAAGAAACGGAAGTTTGCTCGAAATGCTATGCCCGCTTTGCCCATGCTTTGCAAAAGTTGACTGCGAGCCGGCCAATCTCAGTTCACCACCAATAAAGGCGAAACGACGCCCTTCAAGAAACGATTCGGGGCAGACTTCGTTGTGGTGTTTCACCAAATCGGGCTTAGGATCGAACAGATCCAATTGCGACGGCGCGCCGATCATGTGGAGATAAATGACGCTTTTCGCGCGAGCCGGGAAGTGTCCTGATCTCGCAGACAACGGATTGTTGGCCGCTTCCATGGATTGCTGTAGCAATGAACCAAGAGCAACCGAACCAAGACTTAAACCGCTGCGTCGAAAGAAAAGACGTCGATCACGGATCGCTTTTTCGGTATCGATCGGAAGGTTAGGAATGAGTGTCATCGTATTATTCCTTAGTGATAGTTTCATCGAGATTGAGAATAGCCGACGCGACAGCAAACCAAGCATCGGATTGGCTAGTCGATGAATCGCGAGCTGCTTTTTCAAATTCAAATAATTTGCGAAGCGCATCGCATTCCGCTACGTTCGGAATTCGAGCGACGGCCAACTGAAACGCATACGCCAATTGCTCGTCGAGGTTCGCGGTTTTCACCTCTTCCAGTATGCGTTTTGAAAAGCTCTGCGCGGCCGCGACATAAACTGGGTCGTTCAGCAACGTTAAAGCCTGAAGCGGCGTATTGGAACGTCCGCGATTGACACGACAGGCAAGTCGAGCTGTGGCGTCAAAGTTAATAAAGCTTGGATACGGCGACATTCGCTTGAGTACGACGTAGACACCGCGGCGAAACTGATCTTCACCAGGACTTACTTGATAGTCATACTGCTCGCCACCCACTTTTTTCCATAAGCCGTCTGGTTGAGGCGGTCGAATTGGCGGTCCAAATTGTTTGAGGCTAAGTGTTCCGGAAATCGCCAGCGCGTTATCGCGGATCGATTCGGCGGATAGTCGAACGCGCGGGCCGCGAGCGAGCAACGCATTGTTCGGATCGCGATCAAGCAGTTCTGGCGTTATTTTCGACGATTGTCGATAGGTTTGGCTAACGAGAATCGTTCGCAGCAATTGCTTTTGCGACCATCCGTTCTCGACAAACTCGATCGCGAGCCAGTCGAGTAAATCCGGATGCGTCGGCAAGTCGCCTTTCAAGCCAAAATCTTCGGGGGTCGCAACCAAGCCTGCGCCAAAGACTTCTAACCAAAGTCGATTGACGACGACACGACTGACAAGCGGGTTTTCGGACGAGACCAACCATTTCGCCAATGTCAATCGATTGTTCGAGCCAGACGATTCATATCGATGCAAAACTGCCGGCGTATGTGGCGCGATCGAATCACCTGGACTACGGAAGTCGCCTCGTGAGTACATCGTCGACATTCGCGGTTGTTCGATATCTCGCATGACCAATGTTTTTAGCATCGGTTTCTTATCGCGTTGCGATTCAAGGGTCGCTAGTGATTTTCGCAGCGCGGCGATTTGAGGCGAATCGGTAGGACTGTTGGGAATCGCTTCGGAATAGTTTTCCGCAATCGCCGACAACCGAAATCGACCGATACTTCGTGCTCCACCGTGATTCTGAATCAATTGGATATTCAGTTGCGTTGTTCCCTCTAAATCGGTCGGATTGGCGAAATGAAAAGCCGCCCAATGAGGTTCTTTGAATTTCGGACTGATCGCCCATCCGTAACGGTCTTTTTGATTATCGATGGCCTTGGACGCATCGAAGCCGTCCTGAGAAAAATCGGATTTGGCATCGGTTAGTGGAATCGATTTCTCGATCGCTTTTCCAGAACTATCGACCGCCCGAACTTCAAATGCCGTCAAAACAAAATTAGGGCGCGCCGAATCGCCTCGCCCTGGACCTGTCCCAGGAAGCGACGGATCGGTCATCGCTTCCAAGAGAAGTCCGACCACGGGGCCAGCGCTAATATCGATGGTCATTGAATAGGTGTCGATGTCAGGCGTATTGTCGTCGCGCAACAAAATCGACCCGTCGTCGAGTAACTCATAGTTGGAACCACTTTTGGATTCAAAATCGAGAGGCTTGAGAATTCGTACCGAACTAGACGATTGAACTTCGGACTTAGATGGTTTTTCTTTTTTAATGGCCACATCGAGTTTTGTTTTAGCTTTGGCGATTTTTGCGTCGAACTCCACGTTTTCGCGTTGGCCTTCTTGACGATCGAGCTCCATGTACGGACCGATAAACTTGATGGAACCAGGTACCTTTGGATTTGCGCGATCGGCTTCTAGTTCGCTTTGATTGAAGAAGGCGAAGAGTCCGTAATAGTCCTTCTGAGTAAACGGGTCATACTTATGGTTATGGCATTGGGCGCATTCCAGCGTGGAACCCAGCCAGACATAACCGAGCGTATTGACGCGATCGACGACTTGATTGAAGCGATTTTCTTCCGGATCAGTTCCTGCTTCGACATTGCATGGTGCGCATCGATTGAAACCTGTCGCAATGATTTGGGATTCGGTCGGATTGGGGAGCAAGTCGCCAGCTAACTGTTCGATGGTGAATTGATCGAAGGGCATGTCTGCATTGAGAGCTTGTATGACCCAATCTCGATAGGCCCAAATTTCATGAAGATCGTCGCGCTGGAAGCCATGCGAATCGGCATAGCGAGCGGCATCAAGCCAAGGCCGCGCCCATTTCTCGCCATACTGGGGCGAGTTCAGTAAGCGATCCACCCAGCTTTCGACGGTCGTTTGCATGTCGATAGCTGCTTCGGAAGCAAAGGACTCGACTTCGGACGGATTGGGGGGCAGGCCGGTGATATCAAGAAACAATCGACGAGCAAGCACTCTTGAATCGGCGACTTTGGACGGCTTTAAGCCTTCTTGTTCCAGTCGAGCTTGAACCATGGCATCGATCGGATGCCGAGCAGCATTATGATCGAGCGATGGTATCAACGGCTTTTTGGGAGACGTGTAAGACCAATGCGTCTCCTTCGCCGCATTATCGGACCAAGGTGCACCGCGAGCTATCCATTCTCGAATCAGATTCACCTCCCGCTTCCCCAACACATCTCCTCGCTTTGGCATGACTTCTTCGTCGCCCTTGGAAAGGCGAATTCGTCGGAGCAAATCGCTGTTCTGAGGCTCATCCGAATCGATCGGCGAACCACTATCGCCACCAGCCGCAATCGCCTCGCGAGAATCTAATCGCAAGCTACCATCCTGCCGAGTCGGACCATGGCACTCGAAACAGGCTCGATTCAAAATCGTATAAACTTCTTTTGCCAAGATTTCAGGCGATCGTTCGGCAGCTCGACACGGCGTCGTAAACGCGACGATGAAAGATGCTAAGCATGCGATCGGAAAGGTCAGCTTCTGCATTGAACACCTAACGGGAAGGGATGTTTGTGAGCGATTTCTAAGAGCAAGTACCTGCCCTTTGGACGGTCCAGCAAGGTCGAAGCCTTTGACCTGATTGTAGTATTGTTTCGAGTGTTTTTCGAGGATTTCCAGATTTTCTTCGATAACTGGCCAAAAGAGTGTGGCACGACGCGCCGCCGTCGTGATTCGCGACGGCGGAGCGTCACGCCACTTTACCTTTGGACGATCCGAAGCGCTCCGATCAGTAGCCCTCGTTTCTGACCGTTGATGATGGCAATCTCGGTCAAATGGCCAAGGACTTCGAAGCCCAAGCTTTCGTTGAGCTTCTTCGTCGCAACGTTATGGTCGAAGTACATGCTCAAAAGAGTCGTTACACCCAATTTTGGGCATTGCGAAATGACCCATTCTTTGAGGTAGCGGCCGAGTCCCTTCCGCTGATGATCCAGAGCGATATAGAGACTGACCTCGGCGGTCGCGTCGTAGGCAGGTCGGCCGCCGTAGAAAGATGTCAGACACGTCCAGGCTACGATTCGACCTTCGATCTCGGCCACCCAAATTGGTCGCTTGTTTGGATCGAACGACTTAAACCATTGGATTCGCTCGTCGACCGTGATCGGCTTCGTATCTGCCGTCGACCATGCGCCCGAAATCGATTGGTTGTAGATATCGACAATGACGGGCAAATCGGAATCAACGGCGTGACGAATTTGAAGATTTGGTATCATAGCTTTTTCAGTCTGCACTATCTTATATGAAAATTAGCCCGCTTAGTAACTTTGGCATCGAAGCCCCTGCCACAGCCTCGATGGTTGGAAATGTTAGAATGTGAGCCGATGGCGCTGGCCGCCGGTTCCGAATACAACTAAGTATTTCTCGAAATGTCGAACAACAGAACCAGCGGCTATCGCCGTGCCGCTCACATTTTCATTAGACCACGCGCAGCCACCGCCCTCCCCTCATCCCCTAATC